>CAJDTU010000005.1_pt1 | contig 143129 bp, 132 predicted proteins | sample 7389901 | NCBI WGS metagenome assembly CAJDTU01 (sample SAMEA7055649, study PRJEB34461) | soil metagenome | biome: terrestrial ecosystem; feature: Peninsula; material: soil | place: Antarctica | collected 2016
TGGTGGCGCATCAGGGACTCGAACCCCGGACCTGCGGATTATGATTCCGTCGCTCTAACCAACTGAGCTAATGCGCCGCGGAGCCAGCGAATATATCGGGGAACGCGGCGTCTGTCAAAAAGGTGCGAAGGGTACTGAGGGGCGCGGCCAGGCGGTGCCCAGGCGAGCGGCGTGCAGCGTGCAACATGTTCCCCTCAGGTGCGGCGCAACTGCGCATCGCGCAGGGCATCGCGGGTGGAGCGCGCCGCCTGCGCGGCGGCCTGCGCCCAGTCGGGGCCGCTGCTCGCGTAGAGAATCGCTCTCGAGGAGCTGACCAGCATGCCGTAGCCGCCGGCTGCAGCGCCTGCTCTTACGGTCGCTTCGATGTCGCCGCCCTGTGCGCCGATGCCCGGCACCAGCAGCGGCATGTCGCCAACGAGCGCGCGCACCCTGGCCAGTTCATCCGGAAAGGTCGCACCGACGACCAGCCCGAGTTGCCCGTTGGTGTTCCAGGGGCCGGCGGCGAGTCGGGCGACGCGCTCGTAAAGGCGCTCGCCCTCGATCTGGAGCGCCTGCAGGTCGCTGCCGCCGGGGTTCGATGTGCGGCACAGCACGAAGACGCCGCGATCGCGCGAGCCAAGGTAGGGCTCGATCGAGTCGAAGCCCATGTAGGGGCTGGCCGTGACTGCGTCGGCGCGATAGCGTTCGAAGACTTCCCGGGCGTACTGCTCGGCGGTCGCGCCGATGTCGCCGCGCTTGGCGTCGAGCACGACCGGAATCCCCGGATGGGCACGATGAATGTGATCGATGAGCGCTTCGAGTTGATCCTCGGCGCGCGCCGCTGCGAAATAGGCGATCTGGGGCTTGAACGCGCAAGCGTAGGGGGCCGTGGCGTCTACGATGCCGCGACAGAATCGCGCGATCGCATCGGACATCCCGGCGATCGATGGCGGCATTCGCGCGGGATCGGGATCGAGTCCCACGCACAGCATCGATTGCGACCGTTGCCAGGCCGCCTGCAGCGCCGAAACGAAACTCACGGGAACTCCGAGGGCGATAATGCGCTGGATTCTATCCATAGTCCCCGAATGAACGAATCGATCCGACTTTCGCCGCGTGACCTCTGGCTGCTTGGCTTGCTTACGCTTGCCTGGGGCGTGAACTGGCCGATCATGAAGATTGGCGTCCAGGAACTGCCGCCCATGACGTTTCGATCCATTTCGATGCTGGGCGGGTTGCCCTTGCTCGCTGCGCTCGTCTATGGTCGCGGCATGTCGCTGCGCGTGGCGCGTGAGGACTGGTATGAGTTATTCGTGCTTGGACTCACCAACATGGTGCTGTGGTTCATGCTCGCGATGTACGGCGTGAAGCTGCTCTCGTCGGGTCGCGCGGCGATCCTGGGCTACACGATGCCGATCTGGAGCGCGATCATCGCCATCGTGGTGTTCGGCGAGAACCCCTCGCGCCGGCTCTGGATCGGGGTCGGCGCCGCGGCGATCGGCGTGGTGATGCTGCTGGGAAGCGAGTTCGCTGCCATCTCGGGCAGCCCGCTCGGCACGGTCCTGATGCTCGCCGCCGCCGCGATCTGGGCCTATGGCACCCACAGAATGCGCCGACGGCGCCAGGCTACACCGATTCTTGTCATCACGTTCTGGTCCCTAGCGCTCGCCTTGCTCGTGTGTGGGGGCGTTGCGCTGATCTTCGAGCGTCACTTGGTCACGCGCTGGCCAATCGCGCAGGAATGGGGCGCGATCACTTATAACGCGATCATCATCTTCGGCTTCGCGCAGGTGGTCTGGTTCCGGCTCGCAACGATCCTGTCGCCGGTGGCGAGCGGGCTGTCGGTCATGTTGATCCCGGTCATCGGCGTTTTCTCGGGTGTGTGGATCCTTGGCGAGCGGCTGGGCTGGCCGGACTGGATGGCGCTTGCGGCGATCCTGAGCGCGATGGCCACCGTGTTGCTGCCCGCCCGCCGGTCCGCGGCCGCGCGCTGACTGCGTCTTGTCGCTCCCGGGTCGAGCCCGGCAGCGCAAGCACGCCATCGGGCGTAGCTATTTGCCGTGCGCAAGCGCCCGGTGTTCCGTTACGATACGCAGGGATCGATCGCACCGGGCTGGTGGGGCTTCGGTGATTCACCTGGCTGAAGGAGAAACAAGATGATGAACAAGACTCTGGCAATCCTTGCGATCAGCGCCTTGAGTACGGTAGGTTGCGCAAACATGTCCGAAACCCAGCAACGCACTGCGGCCGGCACCGGCATCGGCGCCGTGGCTGGCGCAGTCCTCGGCAGCGCGCTGGGCGGTAGTGGCGGCGCGACCCGCACAGGAGCAGTGCTCGGTGCGGCGGCCGGCGGCATCGGCACCTACGTCTGGTCGCAACGCATGGAGCAGCAGAAGCAGACCATGCAGCAAGCGACCGCCGGGACCGGTGTGTCGGTCTCGCAAACGCCCGACAATCAACTCAGGCTCGATGTGCCGAGCGACGTCTCCTTCGATACCGGACGGGCTGACATCAGGCCCAATTTCCGGTCGGTGCTCGATCGCTTCGCACAGACGCTGAACACGAACCCGAACACCACGGTGCGCATCATCGGACACACCGACAACACCGGCAGCGACGCGATCAACGATCCGCTGTCGGTGAATCGCGCTGCCAGCACGCGCCAGTACCTTGCGGACCGCGGCGTGAACCCGGCGCGGATCGCGATCGAGGGCCGGGGCTCTCACGAGCCGATCGCGAGCAACGCGACCGAGGCCGGACGCGCGCAGAACCGCAGGGTCGAAATCTACGTAGGCGAGCCCCAGGGCTGAACCGGCGCGCGGCGGCCCTGTGCAGGGTCGCACGCTGGCTGAGCGGCCTTGCGCGGGACCCTACGCTCGAGGCCAAAAAAAGGCCGGCGAATGATCGCCGGCCTTTCTTTTGAGAACCGTGGCGAACCACGGTGCAGCACGAGCCGAACCCGAGACGGTCCGGCCCGGCACGGACTTTACATGTCCATGCCGCCCATGCCGCCCATGCCGCCCATGCCGCCCATGCCGCCCATGCCACCGGACATGCCACCGGCCGACTTGTCTTCCGGAGCCTCGGCGACCATGGCTTCGGTCGTCAGCATCAGGCCGGCGATCGATGCGGCGTTTTGCAGCGCGGTGCGGGTGACCTTGGTCGGGTCGACCAGGCCCATGTCGAGCATATCGCCGTAGGTTCCCGTCTGCGCGTTGTAGCCGTAGTTGCCCTTGCCTTCGAGCACCTTGGCCACGACCACGCTCTGCTCGTCGCCAGCATTGGCAACGATCTGGCGCAACGGCTCTTCGATCGCGCGCAGCACGATCTTGATACCGGCTTCCTGGTCAGGGTTCTCGCCCTTGATGTTGATTCCTGCACGAGCACGCAGCAGAGCAACGCCGCCACCGGCCACGATGCCTTCCTCGACAGCAGCACGCGTGGCGTGCAGCGCGTCCTCGACGCGGGCCTTCTTTTCTTTCATCTCGAACTCGGTGGCAGCACCGACCCGGATGACGGCCACGCCACCGGCGAGCTTGGCAACGCGCTCTTGCAGCTTCTCGCGGTCGTAGTCGCTGGTGACTTCCTCGATCTGGGCGCGAATCGCTTTCACGCGGGATTCGTTCGATCCGCTTTGCGCTGCCGAGTTCCTGCAGCGTGGCCTTCTCGAGCGTCATGCCGGTCTCTTCCGAGATGACGGTGCCGCCGGTCAGGATCGCCATGTCTTCGAGCATCGCCTTGCGACGGTCACCAAAGCCCGGAGCCTTGACGGCGACGGTTTTCAGGATGCCGCGGATGTTGTTCACCACCAGCGTGGCCAGCGCCTCGCCTTCGACTTCTTCGGCGATGATCAGCAGCGGTTTGCCGGACTTCGCAACCTGCTCGAGCAGCGGCAGCAGTTCCCGGATGTTGCTGATCTTCTTGTCGTGAAGCAGCACGAACGGATCTTCCAGGACAGCGACCTGCTTTTCGGGGCTGTTGATGAAGTAGGGCGACAGGTAGCCGCGATCGAACTGCATGCCCTCGACGATGTCGAGTTCATTTTCGAGCGACTTGCCGTCTTCAACGGTGATGACGCCTTCCTTGCCGACTTTCTCCATGGCATCGGAAATGATCTGGCCGATTTCCGGATCAGCGTTCGCCGAGATCGCGCCGACCTGCGCGATTTCCTTGGTCGTCGTGCAGGGCTTGCTCGTCTTCTTCAGTTCTTCGATGAGCGCCGTGACGGCCCGGTCAATGCCGCGCTTCAGGTCCATCGGGTTCATGCCGGCGGCCACGAACTTCATGCCTTCGCGAACGATGGCCTGGGCAAGCACGGTGGCAGTGGTGGTGCCGTCACCGGCGTTGTCGGAGGTCTTGGAAGCGACTTCCTTGACCATCTGCGCGCCCATGTTCTCAAACTTGTCTTTCAGTTCGATTTCCTTGGCCACAGATACGCCGTCCTTGGTGACGGTCGGTGCGCCGAACGAGCGCTCGAGCACCACGTTGCGGCCCTTCGGGCCGAGGGTGACCTTGACCGCGTTGGCGAGGAGGTTGACCCCGACTACCATGCGGTTGCGGGCGTCGTCTGCAAAAAATACTTGTTTGGCTGCCATATTCGTTTCTCCTGATTCCTGTTTGCTTATTCGACCACGGCCATGATGTCTTCTTCGCGCATGACCAGCAGTTCGTCGCCTTCGACCTTCACGGTCTGGCCGCTGTACTTGCCGAAGAGCACCTTGTCGCCAACCTTCACGGCCAGCGCGCGGACCTCGCCGTTGTCGCCGATCTTGCCGTTACCAACCGCCAGGATCTCGCCCTGGTCCGGTTTCTCGGCAGCGTTATCGGGGATGACGATGCCGGATGCCGTCTTGTTTTCGTTGTCGAGGCGTTTGACGATCACGCGATCATGCAAGGGACGCAGTTTCATGCGAGCTAGCTCCAGAGATGAATTTGATAAGCGTTGAGTAAAACCGGAAAGCCGACAGCAGCGGCTTTCGGATGTCCGCGCGCCGGGTTCTTAGCACTCACCGGTCGCGAGTGCTAATTGTATGGGCTGATGTGCGGTTTATCAAGGGGTGAGACGTCATCAAGGCAGCAAACGGTGAACCATCGGGTGGCGCAGCGTCAAACGGTGAGCGAAAAAAAAAGCACGACGCCGAAGCGCCGTGCTTTCTTCCGCTCGAGTCACGCTCTCAGGCGCCCGAAGGCGCTGACAGCGGATCGCGGCAAACTTACAGAGGCTTGATCGCCGAGGCCTGCAGGCCTTTGGGGCCTTGCTTCACAGTGAACTCGACGCGCTGTTGTTCCTGCAGCGTCTTGAATCCATTGCCCTGGATCTCGGAGAAGTGCGCGAAAAGATCCGCGCTACCGTCGTCGGGAGCGATGAAACCAAAGCCCTTCGACTCATTGAACCATTTAACCGTGCCAGTTGCCCTACCACTCATATTGCGCTCCATTGATACGCGTATTGAAAAAATACGCCCCCGCTATACTGCCGGGGCGGCAAACAAATCAAGAGAACACAACCAGGTATTCCAGACCGCGAACCGGCGAACCAGCCGCGACGCTTTGCCCGGGTAGGGCAGGCGGACTTGACACAAGAAAGTGGAATCTGCTTGAACCGTATGCCTGAGTATAGTAACCGAGGCTCGCGCGCTTGTCGAGTGCTGTGCAGGGTGATTTCAACGAATTGTTGCGGCGCCCGGTTCGTGGCGCGGCTCCCTCAGCCTGCGCGGCGACTGCGTGCGCGCTCCAGCGCCGCGCGCATGGCGCTCATTGCCGATTCGCGAGGGAGTCTGCCGGCAGCCACGGATTTGCCTGCGCCGACCGGCGCCCCGTCGTGCCAGTCCGACAGTGCGCCGAGCAGGGCACCGGCCTCGAGTCGGGCAAGCGCATGGCCTTCGTCGCTGATCGTTGGACCCGTCTGTGAGTTGAGATCGCGCGCAACGTTGCCGAATCGCTCGGAATGCAGGCCGCGCATCAGCAGTCGGCGTGCGAGTTCGGCAGGATCGATACCCCGGCTACCCGCCTCCCGGCGAAGATACTCACTGAGCGCCGGGGCAAGCTGCAGTGTCAGCGACTGGGGGCACCGGCCAGCGTTCTGCTTTGACTTGCCTTCATTCATCGAGCGGCTCCGATCTACATTGGCCCCACTGTAACGGGCCACGGCCTCGTGTGCGCCATGCCAGGGTCTTCACTCCGGCTCCACGCCGAGCGCGACGAGAAAACGAGAGACCATGTTATAGGCGGCGACGGTGGCGAGGAACTCGACGAGTTCGCGTTCGGGAAGTTCGGTTCTGAGGGCATCGAAGACCCGGTCATCGACCTTCACCGTCCTGGTCATTGCGATCGCGACCGCCAGGGCCGCGCGTTCGGTCGTATCGAAGAGCACCGCATCGGCCGCTGCGTGCTCGGGATTGCGTAGCGCGTCGACCTGGGCCTGCGTGCCGCCAGCCTGGAGCAACTCGGGCGCATGGTGCACGAATTCGTACTCGGCGCCGTTGAGCACCGCGACCGTGCACATTGCGATCTCGCGCAACTTTGGCGAGAGCACCAACTGGTTGCGCACCGCGCCCAGATAGGCGTTCCATCCTTGCGCGAGCTCGGGGCTGTACAGCAGCAGCCGGTCCAGGTTGAGGAGCCGGCCGCCGCGGCGCGCGCGCACGGCGTCGACGACTTCGCGCGGCTCGCGCAGGTCTGCCGGAAGATAGGGAATTCGGGGCATCGCGGGGGCTCGTGGCGCTCAGGGTTGGGCGGGTGGCGTGGCGCGGAATTCCTTCTCCTGCAAGGTTCGCCACATGATCTTGCCGGTAGCCGAGCGCGGGAGTTGCTCGACGATTTCCACGATGCGCGGCGCCTTGTAGGCGGCCATCCTGTCGCGGCACCAGGCAACGATGTCTTCCGGGCGAACCTTTCCGCGCCGCTCCGGGCGAAGCACGACGACCGCCTTGGCGGTCTCGCCGCGCCGCTCGTCGCGAGCGGCGATCACGCAGGCTTCCAGGATATCGGGATGGGCATACATGATCGACTCGACCTCGGCCGGCCAGATCTTGTAGCCGGAGGCGTTGATCATTCGCTTGAGCCGGTCGGTGATGAAGAAGTAGCCGTCCTCGTCGTAATAGCCGATGTCGCCGGTGCGCAGGAACGGCTTGCCGTCGATGTCGATGAAGGCCGCAGCGCTCGCCTCCGGGTTGTTCCAGTAGCCGAGGAAGACCTGCGGTCCGTTCGTGACGATCTCGCCCGATTCGTTCGGGCCGCGCTCGTCGGAGGAATCGGGATCGATGATCCGCGAATCGACGTCGAAGATCGGAATGCCGGCGCATTGCCGCTTCGGGCGAGCCGGTGGATTGATGTGAGTCGGCGCCATCGTTTCGCTCAGGCCGTAGCCCTCGAGGTATTCCAGTCCGGTCAGCGCCTGCAGCTTGGCGCCGACCGCTTCAGGCATCGATGCGCCGCCACCGCCAAGTCGGCACAGGCTCGACAGGTCGCGCCGCTCGATGCCTGGCATCGAGAGCAGGTCGACGACCATCGTGGTGATGCAACTCCAGGAAGTAATCTTCATTGACTCGATCAGATCCGCCGCCGCCTCGCGATCCCAGCGCTGGATCTGCGCCATCGTTGCGCCGATGAGGACAGGCACGTTCATGTTTGCCTGCATGCCGGTGACGTGAAACAGCGGCATCGTCGACAGGACCACCGGCGTGTCGCCCCAATCGGTCCAGTTCGCGTGCATGACGGCGGTCGCCATGACCGTGCGGTGCGTGTGAATGCAGCCCTTGGGCTTGCCAGTGGTGCCCGAGGAGTACGGCAGCACCGCAAGATCGTCCGGACCGGCCAGGTGCGCAGCGGGCGCGATCTCGGCGGCCAGGGCGTCGCGCCAGCGTGTGATCCGCGTGCCTGGCATGGCCTTGGATAGCGCATCGAGATCGACCGGATCCGTGAGCAGTGCGGCCGGGGTGCGGGGCGCTGGCGGCTCGGCGATGCAATCGCTGTAGCGGACCAGAATGAGGTGCGCGAGCTCGGCTTCGCGGGCATTCGTCGTCAGCTCCTCGGCCACGAACGCGACGCGCGCGCCGCTGTCCTTGGCGAGATGCGCGAACTCGTCGGCAAGCAGCATCGGATTGACCGGCACGACCACCGCGTCGGCGCGCAGGATGGCGTAGTAGGCGAGGACCCATTGCGGGCTGTTCTGCATGTCCAGCAGAACCCGGTCGCCGCGCGCGACGCCACACTCGCGCTGCAGAAAGCCTGCCAGCCGGTCGACCTGCGCGCGCCCTTCTCCGTAGCTCAGCGTTGCACCGTAAAAAACCAGCATCGGCTGCCCGGGACTGCGGCGCGCCGATGCAAGCAGGTTTTCGTAGAGCGAACGCTGCGGGTACTCGAGCGTGAACGGGCGGCCCGCTGGCCAGAATCGGTGGTGCAGGGTCAAGGCCGGCATGGTCAGGCGATCCGTGAATAGCCACCAGCCGGACGAGTGCCACTGATGAGATGTTGGTCAAACGCCATGGCGACCGCGCGTACCAGCAAGCGCCCGCGCGCAAGCACGGTGAGGCCGGTGTCGTCGATGCGCACCGCACCGGCCTGCACCAGGGGCTCGAGCGAAGCGAGTTCGCGCTCGAAATGCCGGCTGCCGTCCAGTCCGTGGCGCTGCGCCAGCCACTTCCAGTCGAGAGCAAAGCCGCACATCAACGCCTGGATAGCATCGCGACGTATGAAGTCGTCGGTGTGCAGCCGGATGCCACGTGCCACCGGCAGGCGGTTTGCAGCCAGTGCATCGTAGTAGCCCTGCAGCAGCTTGTCGTTCTGGGCGTAGACGTCGCCGATCGAGGAGATGGACGACACACCGAGCGCGAGCAGGTCACCCGGATCGTGCGAGCAATAGCCCTGGAAGTTCCGGTGCAGCCGGCCTTCCTGCTGTGCAATCGCCAGTTCATCGTCGGCTTTCGCGAAGTGATCGAGTCCGAGATAGCGGTAGCCCGCCGCCTCGAACAGGCGCACCGCCGTCTCGAACATGCGCGCCTTTGCATCGGAGGCTGGCAAGTCGGCTTCCGCGATGCGTCGCTGTGGCTTGAACACGCCAGGAAGGTGCGCGTAGTGATAAAGGGCGATCCGGTCCGGTGCGGCGGCGACCGTCTGCTCCACCGTGCGCCGAAAGCTTTCTGGCGTCTGGCGCGGCAGCCCGTAGATCAGATCGACGTTCACCGAGCGGATGCCCACTTCGTGGGCTGCCTCGATCAACGCAATCGTCAACTCGCGGGGTTGAATGCGGTTCACTGCCTTTTGCACCTCCGGGTCGAAGTCCTGTACGCCCAGGCTGACCCGGGTCAGTCCCATGTCGCGCAGGGTGCGCAGGCGCGGCGCGTCGACGGTGCGCGGATCGATTTCGATCGAGTACTCGCCGTGGTCGTCGAAGGCGAATACTTCGCGAAACGCCGCTACCAGGCGGTCCAGTTCCGAATCCGGCATGAACGTCGGAGTGCCGCCGCCGAAATGCAGATGGCTGACACGATGGCCGGTGCCGATGCGATCGATCACCAGGGCAAGTTCTTGCAGCAGCGCCTCGAGGTAGGGCGTGGACTGCTCGTGGTGCTTCGTGCCGATCTTGTTGCAGGCGCAGTACCAGCAGATCGTGCGGCAAAACGGCACGTGCACGTAAAGCCCGAGCGGTTCATCGGGGCGTTCGGCGCGCAGAGCGAGCGCGCGATCGAAATCCGCAGGGCCGAAACCATCGTGGAAGCGGTCGGCGGTCGGATACGAGGTGTAGCGGGGTCCGCGGCCGCCGAAGCGGGCGAGCAGATCGTCGTCGATCTCGAGTGCAGCGGCTGAGGCGATGGGCATGGCGCGCTATTTAAGCCGGTCGAGCGCCGGGGCGCGTCAAAACCGCGTCTTTGGCGGGGGCAAGCATGACATCAATCAACTGGCACGGTGTAGTTGAGCGCCATCCGCCCCCCATCCGGATAAACGATCTGTCCGGTCAGGTACGACGCGTCGTCGGAGGCGAGAAAGAGCGCCACCTTGGCGACTTCGTCGGGTTCGCCGAGCCGCCGCATCGGCGTGCGCGAGAGCAAGCGCTTGCGCGCATCTTCGGAACCCATCACCGCCTTGCGAGCCAGCTCGGTGGCGATCGTGCCGGGGCCGACCGCGTTCACCCGAATGTTGTGCGCGGCCAACGCCAACGCCATGACCCGGGTGAGTTGATTCACCGCGCCCTTCGACCATCTGGCGGGCGCTCGCCTGGCCGATTGTGAAGTACGCGCGCAGGTTCACCGCGAGCACCCGGTCGAAGTCCTCCTCGCGCAGATCCAGGAAGTCCGCCGAATGCGTGATGCCGGCATTGTTCACGAGGATGTCGAGCCGGCCGAAGCGCGCAAGCACCGCTTCGACCAGGAGCGCGGCCGCGCCGGGCGCTGCCACCTCTGATTCGACGAAATGCACGGCCTCGTCGCTGCCGGCCACGGTGGCGCCCGCAGCGACATCTCGATCAGCGATGACCACGCGGGCGCCTTCGGCGGCGAAACGCCGCACCACGGCCTCGCCGATTCCCCTGGCGCCGCCGGTCACGAGCGCCACCTTGCCGTTCAATCGCATTGCCTGCCCCGCTTGCCGACTCGATGGGATAATCGGCCACGATGATTTCACCCAGATCCTGGCGTTCGGCGACTCGCCTGCCTTCGGGCCGCGCGCCTGACACAACGATGCCGGCATTGTGCGCCATCGTGGCGCTTGCCCTCGCGCTTGTCGCGCTCTTTGGCGGCGTTGCGCCTGCGCGCGCCGAGCCGGTTGCGCAGCCTTCGGTCCTCGATTGGCTGGCGGAGGCGGGAATCGACCCGGCCGAAGCGGGAGTCGCGATTGCGCGGCTCGATGGCACAGGCCACGGCACGCCGGTATGGGTGCTGAACGCGAATCGGCCGTTCAATCCGGCCTCGACAATGAAGCTGGTGACGACCTGGGCGGCGTTATCGGTGCTCGGTCCCGAATTTCGCTGGCGCACGGGGCTGTACCTGCGCGGCAAGGTCATCGATGGAGTCCTGCACGGCGACCTGGTGGTGCGGGGCGGAGGCGACCCGAAGTTCGTGATCGAGGATCTGACAGCATGGATCGCGCAGATCCGCGCCGCGGGCCTGCGCGAGATCCGCGGCGACCTGGTGATCGACGATGCGATCTTCGAGCCCGTGAACGAAACGCTGGCGCCCTTCGACGGCGATGCATCTCAACCCTACAACGTGCTGCCGTCCGGCGCGTTGATGAACTTCAAGTCCACCCGGGTCGTCGTTCGGGCGACCGGATCAAAGGCTTCGCTCGAGCTCGATCCGCCGCTTGCCGATGTCGCAATCGAGAACCGGGTGCGCGTCCAGCGCGGCCCCTGCCGCTACGGCGCAGCGGGCCTGAAGGTGCGCGATTCGGGCGGGCCGCGCCCGGCGATCCTGGTAGAAGGACCGTATTCGTCGGGCTGTGGCGAGCAGGGATTGTTTGCCGCGGTGCTCGGCCACGTTGAATTTGCCCGGGCTTTTTTCGCGGCGAGCTGGCGCGCGGCCGGCGGCACCTGGAGCGGCGTGGCGCGCATCGAGCGCGGCGCTGCCGTCGGCAAACCCTGGCTCGAGTGGGTGTCGCCGCGCACGCTCACTGACGTGGTGGACGATGTGAACCACTTCAGCAACAACGTCATGGCGCGGCTCTTGCTGCTCCAGCTCGCGACCGCCGGCGGCGCGCACCCGGCGCATGTCGGCGACGGCCGTGCGGCGGTTCTTGCATGGCTGCACGGGCGCGGGCTCGATTTTCCGGACCTGGTGCTCGACAACGGCTCGGGCCTGTCGCGCGAAGGCCGGATCAGCGCGGTCGACCTCGTGCGGCTGCTCGCCGATGCCCAGGGCACGGAACAGGGTGCACGGTTCCGCGATAGCCTGCCGCGGGTCGGCGAAACCGGCACCATGCGCTATCGCCTGGTCGGCGAGCCGGTTGCAGGGCACGCGTGGATCAAGACCGGCAGTCTGGCCGAGGTGCGGGCGATCGCCGGTTATGTGGAGGCTGCGTCGGGCCGTCGCTATGCGCTTGCAATGCTCGTCAACGGGGCGCGCGCTGCCGCCTCGGCCCCCGTGCAGGACCGACTGCTACGTTGGCTGTATGCGAACGGGTGAGCGTTCGGGGGGCGCGGTTGGACGCTCGGGCCGCGTAGCAGGGCACGCTCGCGGCGGGGCAGGGCATCCGGGCGCGGCTGCAGGCTCGGGCGGGGCGTCCGGGGGTTCAGCCGGCTCGACCAGGCATTCCGGCGGCGCAATGGCGGCCTCGCTCGCGGTCTACTTGCTATTCATCGGCTACCAGTCGCTCGCTGGCACAGGTTTCGCCACCTGCTCGTTGCCGCTGGTTCATCAGGGCCCGCATCTGTCATTCGCCGACGGCATCGCCAACCTCGTCGCCTATGTGCCGCTGGGCATGCTCGTGGCAGCCTGGGGAGGTTCGCGCCGGGGATCGGGTCGTACCTCGGTGGCGGTGCTGTTGGTGGGGTTGCTGTCGATCAGTGCGTTTTCGTTGACCATGGAGACCCTGCAGTCCTGCCTGCCAGGCCGGGTGTCGTCGTGGTACGACTGGGCCACGAACTCGACCGGAGGGCTGGTCGGACTCCTGGCGTGGAAGTTGGGGCGACGCTTCACGCGTGCGGTCGGCGGCCATCGGTCGTCGTTGGGGCGCGCGGCCAGCTCGTCGCTTCTGTGGCCCGCGCTCCTTTGCCTGGGAGCGTGGCTCGCGCTCTATACCGCACCCTGGCGATTCACCGTCGATCTCGGCACCATCCGTGGCAACCTGGCGTTCCTGCAGCATCTGGCGGAGTGGCCCGGGCCCGATCCGTGGCGTCTGGCGCGGCACTTCTCGGGATGGCTAGCGATCGGCGTGGCGCTGCGCGCGCTCTGGCCCGAACGCGGCGCAGCGCTGCGCGCGTTGGCCCTGCTGGTCGGTGTTGCGGTCATCGCGCAGGTCCTGCTCGCGATGCCTTCGCTGTCTGTCGAGGAGCTGGCGGGCATGGCATTGGCCCTGGTCGGCAGCGCACTCGTGCCTGCACTGCAAGGCGCTCGCCTGGCCCGAGCACTGCCGGTGCTGGCGCTGATCCCGGTGGCCGCCTATCAGCTCGCGCCGCATCCCGGCGGCGCTTACTCGGTCGGTTTCCAGTGGTGGCCGCAACTCGGCCGCGGCGGCTTGCTCGCGGCGCTCGAACTTGCCTTGCTGTTCTGCTGGCTGGCCTTCGCGCTTGTTTTGTCGCTGCGCTGGTCGGCGAGCCTGGGTGAGGCGATCGGACGGCGCCGGGTCACGCTGCCCGTCGTCGTCGCGCTTGCGCTCCTGCTCACCGAGTTTGCCCAGCACTGGATTCCCGGTCGAACTCCGGATACCTCGGCGCCGGTCATCACCTTGCTGGCCTTCGTGGTGGCATGGGTGCTGACCAGCCGTGCCGTTCAGAGGCCGAGTCCTGTCCAGATGTCGTCCACGCGTCGCCGGACTGCTTCGTCCATGACGATCGGGCGCCCCCATTCCCGCAAGGTCTCGCCGGACCACTTGTTGGTTGCGTCGATTCCCATCTTGGAGCCCAGGCCTGACACTGGTGAGGCGAAGTCGAGATAGTCGATCGGTGTGCGATCGACGAGTGTCGTATCGCGCAGCGGGTCGACTCGCGTGGTGATCGCCCAGATCACTTCCTTCCAGTCGCGGATGTCGATGTCGTCATCAGTCACCACGATGAACTTGGTGTACATGAACTGGCGCAGGAAGCTCCAGATGCCGAACATCACGCGTTTGGCGTGCCCCGGGTATTGCTTGCGAATCGAGACGATCGCCATCCGGTAGGAACAGCCTTCGGGCGGCAGATAGAAGTCGACGATCTCGGGAAACTGGCGGCACAGGATCGGCACGAAGACTTCATTGAGCGCCACACCCAGGATCGCCGGTTCATCGGGCGGCTTGCCGGTGTAGGTCGAGTGGTAGATCGGCTCACGGCGCATTGTGATGCGGTCGATGGTGAACACCGGGAACCAGTCCTGTTCGTTGTAGTAACCGGTGTGGTCGCCGTACGGACCCTCGAGCGCGAGCTCCCAGCCGGTGAGACGGACCCTCGAGCGCGAGCTCCCAGCCGGTGAGCGCCACCGGCGGCAACTCGCCCCGCCAGCCAAGGCGGCGGCCGTGCTCGCGCGTGAGCATAGCGTCGGGGTCCGGGCGGATCGATCCTTCCAGGACGATCTCGGCGCGCGCCGGCACGCGCAAAGTGCTGCCCAGGCACTTGACGAGCTCGGTCCTGGCGCCGCGCAACAGGCCGGCGAACTGGTACTCGGAAAGGGTGTCGGGCACCGGGGTGACCGCACCGAGGATCGTTGCCGGGTCCGCGCCCAACGCCACCGCGATCGGGAAAGCTGCGCCCGGGTGCTGCGCGGCGTGCTCTCGAAAGTCGAGCGCGCCGCCGCGTTGCGCAAGCCACCGCATGATCGTCTGCGCAGGGCCGATCACCTGCTGACGATAGATGCCCAGGTTCTGGCGCGGCCGCGCCGGCCCGCGGGTGATGACGAGCCCCCAGGTAATGAGGGGTCCGGCATCGCCCGGCCAGCAGGTCTGGATCGGAAGGCGACCCAGATCGACCTCGGCGCCCTCGAGCACCTGTTCCTGGCAGGCGGCTCGTGTGACTTCTCGCGGCGACATGTTCATGACCTGGCGCAGGACCGGCAGCTTGTTCCAGGCGTCGCGCAGGCCCTTCGGGGGTTCGGGTTCCTTCAGATAAGCGAGCAGTCGGCCGATCTCGCGCAGCGCGTCGGTGGACGCCGCGCCCATGCCGAGCGCGACGCGTGCCGGGGTCCCGAACAGATTGGCGAGCACCGGCATCGTCCAGCGCCTCTCGCCTTCGGCAGGCTGCTCGAAGAGCAGGGCCGGGCCCGCGGCGCGCAGTACCCGATCGGCGATCTCGGTCATCTCGAGCACGGGTGATACCGGCGCCGCGACCCGCCTCAGCTCGCCTCGCGCCTCGAGCTGGCGGATGAAGTCACGCAAATCGTCATATTTCACCGCGTGGTATTTCGCCCAGGTAACTGCTTTGGGGAAGCGGATTGTTGCATCGGTTCCCGGTGGAGTCATGCGCCCGGCAGGGGTGCGGGGTTGACCGATCCCGCCATGACCGCTAAAATGGGGTCTACCGTAACACGGTCGCCATAAACAACAAGGTGCGGCCAAGCGATCGTCGGCTCATGCCAGACGATTCACCAATAAGCAGGTTGTACCGTGAGTTTGCCGGCAGCCTGCCCGCAGCAGGGGGTCAAGCACCCTCTGCGTAACCCCGCAGCTGGCGAACACGTATCGCTAGTCTGGAATGGGCGCCTGCATGCCGACGTCTGCCGCGCTCATCCCGTTGCAGCAACCGATCGCCTGTTTGGCGAGCCGTACGGCCTCAAGCCGGAAGGAGCCTCGATGCTGAATCGGCGCCTAGTCGAGAATATATCTGGATCAAGCGCGAGGTTCGCCCGGGCAGCGCGCCTTGCCGGGAGCTTCGCCGGAGTCGCGCGCTTTGCAGTTCCCTGCGTAGCGGTGCTCACACTGTTCGCCCTCGCAATGCCGACCGTGGAAGACTTTCATTCTACGCACACGCGCGCAATCGATGCCTTCACCGCCGTTCCCGAAACCGATGGTTTCACCGTGCCGTTGCAGAACTACGTGCCGAAAAGCGGCGCTGCGCCATTCGAGGTAAGGGTGGGCGGCTTCAAGCAGAGCCATGTGCTGGCACCGGCGCGCTTCGAACCGGTTGCAGGGTTCGTCACGGCGGTGGCCTGGCGAGCGTCTGCGCAGCCGGCTTCGACCCGCTCCGAAGCGGACGACGTGCCGAACCCGACCGCGGAGCAGCGCAACATCGCCCGCTTCGTTGCGTCCAAGTATCAACTTACGGTCGACGACGTGCAGCGCTTCGTCGAGCACGCCTACCAGGCGGCGCGAGAGTTCCGGCTCGATCCTTACCTGGTGCTTGCGGTCGTGTCGGTAGAGTCGAGCTTCAACCCGAACGCGCGCAGCGCCAAAGGCGCGCAAGGCCTGATGCAGGTGCTCACGCGTGTCCACACCGACAAATTCGCACCGTTTGGCGGCGCGACCGCGGCATTCGACCCGATGGCGAACCTCACCGTGGGATCGCGGATCCTGAAGGAGTATATCGTCCGCGAGGGTTCGGTGCAGGCTGCGCTGAAGTCCTACGTCGGCGCCGCCACGCTGTCGCACGACTACGGCTACGGCAACAAGGTCTTGCTCGAGCGCGAGCAGATCGCTGCCGCCGCCGGAGGCAAGTCGAACGCCGAGGCACCCGCCTCCGCATCGCTGCAGCCGCAGCCGCAGGCGCCATCGGTCACGGGCACCTCTGCGCGGCCCGTTGAGGCCGCACCGGCCTCGCGGGCCGAGACCGCCCAGGCGCAAGCGGCCAGGCTCGAGACTGCACGACTCGACGCTGAGCGCTCCGAGCGCGCGCTGGCCAAGGCCGCCCAGATCGATGCCGCGCTGGCCGAGACCGCACGCTCCGAGGCTGCCATCGCGAAGGCGGCGGAGATCGAAGCCGCACGTGCCAGCGCGGCACGGGCCGACGCGGCGCAGGCGCAAGCCACCGACTCGCAGCACACTGCGCGGGCTGACGAGGTCCAGCCGAAAGCCACACACCTGGATCGACCTGCAACGACCGGACACCAGCAGCCTGCGGCAGGGGTTTCCGGGGCGCCGACTTCCGGCAGCGCGGAGATTTCCGTGGCGCTCAGGGCGTTGAGCGGTGAAATCGTGGTCGGCACTCAGAGCGTGGCGGATCTGTCCGGGCTCTGAACCCGCTGCGCGGCGCCCGTTTGGCGCCGCTCGCCTCGAGCGTTCAGCCGCGTTGCCGGAAGTGCCGGTCCATCCGGTCGACCGCCTCGGACATCTTCTCGAGCGAAGTCGCGTAGGACAGTCGCAGCCAGCGTTTCGCGTCGTGGCGACCAAAATCCTTGCCAGGCACGATCGACACGAAGGCCTGCTCGAGCAACTCGGTGGCAAGCGCCGAGGCATCGTTCGAATAGCGACTGCAGTCGGCCCAGGCGTAGAACGCGCCATCGGGCATGACCGGAACATCGAGCCCGATGTTGCGCAGCGCCGGCACGATCCAGTCGCGCCGGCGACGGAATTCTTCGCGGCGAGACTCGAAAATGGCGAGCGACTCGGGCTCGAAGCAGGCCAGAGCCGCGTGTTGAGCGAGAGTCGATGCGCAGATATAGAGGCTTTGCGCAAGCTTTTCGAACACCGGCGCGAGCGCTTCGGGAACGACCAGCCAGCCGAGCCGCCAGCCGGTCATGTGGAAGTATTTCGAAAAGCTGTTGGTGACGATCAGATCGTCGCCCAGCGCGAGCGCACTGCGGATCGGGTCGACATATGAGAGCCCCAGGTAGATTTCGTCGACGATCGTGAAGCCGCCGCGGGCGCGTATCGCCTTGATGATTCGCGCCAGTTCATCGAACGCGATGGAAGTGCCGGTGGGATTCGCCGGCGAAGCAAGCAGTGCGCCCCGGGTGGCGGGGTTCCAGTTTGCCTCGAGCAGCGCGGCAGTCATCTGGAAGCGTTCGCGGGCGCCCACCGCAACGAGTTGCGGCAGGCCGTCGAAAGCGGCGACGAAGTGGCGGTTGCACGGATAGCTCGGGTCGGTCATGAGCACGCCGTCGCCGGGGTTCACGAGTGCGCAGCAGGCGAGCGACAAGGCGGCGGACGCTCCGGCCGTGACGATGATCCGCGACGGCGAGATGTCGAGCCCGTAGCGTTCGCCGTAATCGTGGGCAATCGCCTTGCGCAAGGAGAGCAGGCCGGTGGCTCCGGTGTATTGCGTATTTCCCGCCCGGGCGGCGCGCTCGAGCGCATCGAGCACGGGCGCCGGCGCGGTGAAGTCGGGCTCGCCGATGTTCATGTGGATCACTGGATGGCCGGCCGCCTCGAGCGCTGCGGCGCGCTTGACGAGTTCCATTACGTGGAACGGCGCAATCTGCCCGGTACGGCGGGCGAGCGAATAGGGAAGGGCTTGCGGAAGAAGGGCTGTCATGTGGCTTGCTGTGGGTCGGCGCTGACGATGCCGTCTGCGATGAGCGCGTCGATCTCGTCGGCCGAATAGCCGAATTGTGCCAGCACTTCGCAGGTGTGCTCAGCCAGCGTCGGCGCCGCGCGGCCGGTGCGGGCGGGCGTGGCGCTGAATTTGACCGGAAAACCGAGCGCTTTCGAGCGGCCGGTCTTCGGATGCTCCACCTCGACGACCATCTCGCGTGCCAGCACCTGCGGATGCGTGAGTGCCTCGCCAATGGTATTGACCGGACCGGCGGGTACACCGGCCGCGTCGAAGGCCGCGATCCAGTGGGCGCGATCACGCACGCCGAGCACCGCCTCCATCTCCTCGACGAGGGCAGGCAGGTTGGCCATCCGGTCGGCATTGGTGGCGAAGCGCGGATCGGTCTTCCATTCCGGATGACCGAGCACATCGGCGATGCGCTCCCAGTTCGGTTGGTTCGCGCCGCCGATGTTGATGTAGCCGTCCGCGCTGCGAAACGCCTGGTAGGGCGCGGTCAGCACGTGGCTCGAACCGAGCGCGCCCGGCGAATGCCCGGTGGCGAAGAAGATTGCCGCCTGCCAGTAGGTCTGTTGCAGCGCTGCTTCCATGAGCGACGTCTCGACGATCTGTCCTTCGCCGGTTTTCAGCTTGTGGATGTAGGCAGCGAGGATGCCGACCGTGGCGAGGATGCCGCCGTTGATGTCGGCAACCGAGTTGCCGGATTTGGCCGGCGGGCCGCCCGGTTCGCCGGTGATGCTCATCAGGCCGGCGAAGCCCTGTGCGATGAGATCGAAGCCGCCCTTGTCGGCCCAGGGACCGGTCCGCCCGTAGCCCGAGACGGCGCAGTAGATCAGGCCCGGGTTGATCTTTGAGAGTACATCGTAGCCCAGCCCGAGTTTCTCCAGCGTGCCGCGCCGGTAGTTTTCGATCAGCACGTCGGCGCTCGCGACCATCCGCTCGAGCACGGCCTTGCCGCGGGGCTTCTTCAGGTCCAGGGCAATGCCGCGCTTGTTCCGGTTCAGGATCATGAAGGGCGCCGAGGCGCCGTTCACGCGCGGCTCGCGATAGCTGCGCGAGTCGTCGCCGCCGGGCAGCTTCTCGACCTTGATCACATCGGCGCCCATATCGGCGAGCATCATCCCGCAGGTCGGCCCGGCCATGATCTGGGCCAACTCCAGGACCTTCATTCCGGCCAGCGCGCCGGACCCGGCTTGCATGTTCATCGGTGGAGGCTCCGGTTCACCGGCCGGCAAAGTCGGGCCGCGACTTGGCCAGGAATGCCCGATAGCCGGTCCGGAAGTCCTCGGTGTCGAAGCAATCGAAGGCTTCGAAGTACTCGGCCTCGGTCAGCGGTTCGCGACCCGCAAGGCGCCGCAGGAACTTCTTGTGCCAGCGGGCCACCAGTGGCGCGCCCTCGGCGATGCGTTGCGCAGTTTCCCGGCATTCGCCGGCGACCCGCTCGTCGGGAACGACGCGGTTCACCAGGCCCTTCTCCTTGGCCTCGTGGGCACCGAAGATGCGCCCCTCGTACAGGATCTCCAGGGTGACCGACGGCCCGACGAGCGCGAGGAGCGGCGCCATTTCGGGATACGCCATCACCAGGCCGAGGTTCTTGATCGGCGCTCCGAAGCGGCTGCTTTCGCCGCAGATCCGCATGTCGCACAGGGCGGCGATCTCCAGGCCCCCGCCCACGCAGATGCCGTGGATCTGCGCCAGGGTCGGGTGCCGGCAGTCGGAGATCGCCCGGGCAGTCTCGTGCATCGTTCTGCCATAGGCAACTGCCTGCTTGCGCTCCGAGCGCTCGGTCTCGAACTCGGCGATATCGTTGCCCGGCGAGAACGACTTTTCTCCAGCGCCGCGCACGATCACGCAGCGCACCGAGTCGTCGGCGGAAAGCCGGTCCATCGACTCGCCCAGAAGCTTCCACATGGGCCGGGTCATGGCATTGAGTTTCTGCGGGCGGTTCAGCACGACCGTGGCGATGGGGCCCTCGCGCTCCACCAGGATCGTCTCTTGCGCTTGTTCGGTCATCGGCGGTTCTCCATGCGTTCGGGCGAGGGCGCGGGAGAAGCTCCACAACCCGAGCCCTTCGAGTCTATCGGTAGAAGAGGTCGACCAGCCCCAGTCCGGTCACTGGCACATAAGTGACCATCATCAGCACAGCGAGCAGCACGCCAATGAACCAGACGTTCGTTCGCGTCACGTCCCATACCCCTGCCTTGGCGATCGAGCACGCGACCATCAGCACGCTCGCCACCGGTGGGGTTTGCTGGCCGATGCCGAGATTGACCGTCACGATGAGTCCGAAGTGCACGGGGTCGATGCCGGCGGCATGTACGAGCGGCATGACGACCGGCACGACCAGGATGATCGCGGCGGCCGAGTGCAGGAACATGCCCAGGAGCAGGAACACGACGTTGAGCAGGGCCAGCACGAAATATTTGTTCGTGGTCAGCTCCATCACGCTGTGCGCAAGCGCCTGGGGCGCCCGGGTCTCGGTGAGGTAGACGCCGAGCAGGGCCGAGGTGGCTACGAGCAGCATCACGACCGCCGTCTGGCTGCCACCCTCGACGACGGCAGCCTTCAGGTGCGCAAGGTCGAGCTCGCGATAGATGATGAGACCGATGAACAGGGCAGCGATGACCGCCAGCGCGGCGCCCTCGGTGGCGGTCACGACGCCCCCGAAGATGCCGCCCAGGATGATCATCGGCAAGGTGAACGCCCAGGCCGCCTCGCGAGCCGTGCGGCGAACTTCGCTCCAGCTGAAGCGTTGCTCCATCGGCAGGTTGTAGCGGACCGCAAACCAGTAGGCCATCGCCATCAGGCCCAGGCCGCCGATGATGCCGGGAACGATGCCGGCCACGAACATCTGCACGACTGAAGTTTCGGCCATCACCGCGTACAGGATCATCGGGATCGAGGGCGGAATGATCACCGCGAGCGTGGCCGACGAGGACATCACGGCGGCGGCAAGTGGCGCCGGGTAGCCCTTGGATTTCATCGCGGGGATCAGGATCGAGCCGAGCGCGGCCACGTCGGCGACCGCCGAACCGGAAATCTCGGCGAAGAACAGGCTCGCGCCGATGGAAACCATCGCCAGGCCGCCCCGAATGAAACCGAGCAGGGCGCTTGCGAACGCGATCAGTCGGGTCGAGATCCCCGAAGCGTTCATGATTGCGCCGGCCATGATGAACAAGGGAATGGCCAGCAGCGGGAAGTTCGTTGCTGCGTTGTAGACCACGATCGGCAGGTTCGGCAGCACGGCCGAACCCTGGACCATCCACATCGCCGCGACCGCGACCACGCCGAGCGCCACCGCAATCGGTACGTTGATCAGCACCAGGCCCAGCACGCACGCGAACAGGATCAGTATCTCCACGTTCGAGTCTCCTTTTCTTTCTCAACGGATTGCCTGGAGTCCGGGCGCCCGGGTGCCCGGGTGCGCGAACGGGTCACTGCGATGATTCCTTCACTGCTGTTTCCGCGGTCGCGCCATGCGCGATGTCGGAGCGCGCCCAGGCGAGCGCCTCAGGCAAGGTCAGCAGTTCGGCAATGACGATCAGCGCCGATGAGATCGGGATGACCGACTGCACCCAGGACACCGGCACCCACGGCAGGCTCACCAGGGTGTCGGTGCTCAGTACGTCGAGCACCTGCCAGCCGACCACGCCGAGCAGCACGAAAAACCCGATCACCAGTATCTCGACGAAAATGGTGACCGCCAGGCGCGGGCCCGGCGGCATCATCGCGACCAGCTCCGGGCAGCTCAGGTGTCCGCGCTTGGCCGCGGCGTAGGCCGAACCGTAGAACGTGAGCCACGCGAGCAGGATCGATGCAAGCTCGTCGTACCAGACCAGCGACTGGCCGATCGAACGGAACACGATGCCGATCGTGACTTCGACGGCCATCGCCGTCATGAGCAGGATCACCACCCATTCGAGTGCCGTTTCGTAGCCTTTGCGCAGTGCTTGCATCGAGCGTTTTCCCCGGCTTTCCGTTATGCCGATCCGGTATCAGGGACTCACTTGCCGAGTTCGATGGCCTGATCGATCAATTCATCGGCGCCCTTCACCGACTCGCCGAACTCCTTGTAAGTGGGTTTGCTCGCCGCGATGAAGGCTTTCTTGTCGACCTCGTTGACCTCCATGCCATCGGCCTTGAGCTTCTCGAGCAGCGCGGTGTCCTGCTTTTCCGCGGTTTCGTAGACGAAGGCCTGGGTCTCCCGCGCCGTGTCCTCGAGCACCTTGCGAACGTCGGCCGGCACGGTCGCCCACTTTTTCGCGCCCACCGTGAGGTAGGCCGGCGTGTAGACGTGGCCCGACAGCGACAGGTATTTCTGCACTTCCTGCAGCTTCGCGCTGTAGATCTGGGTCAGCGGATTCTCCTCGCCGTCCATCACGCCGGTCTGCAGCGCGGTGAACAACTCGGAGAACTTCATCGGGCTCGGGTTTGCGCCGTAGTTCTTGAACATCACGATGCGCCACTTGCCCTCCGGCACGCGCAGCTTCAGGCCCTGAAGGTCTTCGGGCACCTTGATCGGCTTGCGATTGTTCGTGATATGGCGATAGCCGTTCTCCCAGACCGCGAGAACCTTCAGCGCCTTCTTCTCGGCCCCCGGTTCGATCTTCGGCCAGAAGATCTCTTTTTCGATCAGCTTCATGTGCTCGCGATCCTTCACGAGATAGGGCATCTCGAAGATCCCGAACAGATCCACTTCGCTGCTCATCACGGTGGAGGGCAGCGCCATGTCGATGGTGCCCAGCTTGAGCTTTTGCAGCATCTCCTTGTCGCCGCCGAGCTGGCTCGATCCGAATACGAGGATCTTGGCCTTGCCGGCGAGCTTCGTTGACGCGGCGGGCGTACTCGTCGGCCGACAACTGGAACAGCGAACCCGGTTCGCCGACGTGGCCGAGCTTGAGTTCGATGTCCTGAGCGAACGTGGGAGTCGCGAACGCCCCGAGGGTCGCGGCGGCACCAGCGAGCGCCGCGCCTTGCAGCAGCTGACGGCGCCGGGAAGTGAATCAAGCTTTCATTGTCTCCTCCTTGGATTGGATCGACCCGGTCGGGTCGTGTCGGTCACCTTGCATGAGCTAGGGCCGCCGGCGCAGTGGCTGCCAGGCGCGCCATCGCCTCCTGCGCGCCACCCTTGCGGTGCGGCACCCCGGCTAACTCGAGCGCCATCTCCACGCCGCAAAGCGTTCCCAACAGTGTCAGGTCATTGAGATCGCCGAGATGGCCGATCCTGAACACCTTGCCGGCGACCTTGCTCAGGCCCTGGCCCAGCGACAGGTTGAAGTTCTCCAGCGCGATCTTGCGAAACGCGTCGGCGCTGTGGCCCTCGGGCATGATGACCGCCGTCAGCGAGGCGCTGTATTCGGCCGGATTGGCGCACAGGATCTGGAGATCCCAGGCGCGCACTGCGGCACGGGTCGCTTCGGCCAACCGCAGATGGCGCGCGAACACGTTCGGCAGGCCTTCCCCGAGCAGCATGGCGATCGCCTCGTGCAGCCCGTAGAGCATGTTCGTGGCGGGGGTCGAAGGAAAGAAACCGGTGGCGTTGGACTTGAGCATATCGGCCCAGTCCCAGTACGCGCGCGGCAACTTCGCTGTCTTCGCTGCTTCGAGCGCCTTGGCGCTCAACGCATTGAACGACAGGCCCGGGGGCAGCATCAGCCCCTTCTGAGAGCCCGCAACGCTCACGTCGACTCCCCATTCATCGTGGCGGTAGTCGATCGAACCGAGCGAAGAAATCGTGTCGACCAGGAGCAGGGCCGGATGCCCGGCCTGATCCATCGCCTTGCGGATCTCGGCCACCCGGCTTGTGACCCCGGTAGCGGTTTCGTTGTGCACGACGCACACCGCTTTGTAGCGATGCTCGGCATCGGCCAACAGCTTCGTTCCTACCACATCGGGATCCGCGCCATGGCGCCAGTCGCCGGGAAGGAAATCGACGACCAGGCCCAGGCGCTCGGCCATTCTTTTCCATAGCGCGGCAAAGTGACCGGTCTCGCACATCAGCACCGCGTCGCCGGGCGACAGGGTGTTCACGAGAGCCGCCTCCCAGGCGCCGGTGCCCGATGCCGGATAGATGACGACGGGCGAGTCGGTCTGGAAGATTTTCCTGATGCCGGCCAACACGGACAGGCCAAGCTTTTGGAACTCCGGGCCCCGGTGGTCTATCGTCGGATAATCCATCGCTCGCAGTATGCGATCGGGAACGTTGGTCGGACCGGGGATCTGCAGGAAATGCCTGCCGGACGGATGGCCGTTCAGAGCCAGCCCATTGGACAGCTTCATTGTCGCCTCGGCGGAAAGGAGGTTGCTGGTATTGCTTGCGGTCTCGCATTTTGTATGCAAAAGTGCGACCGGGCAAGTCGCCATTCCGGCCGCACGGCAACTTTCGGCACTCTTTCATGCAAAACCTTTCTTCGCTGGAGATCGAACGACGTCCGCTGCACGAGGAAGTGGCCGAACGACTGCGCACGCTGATCACCGAAGGCCGGCTCGCGCCGGGTGCCCGGCTCAACGAGCGGGTATTGTGCGAGTTGCTGCGGGTATCGCGCACGCCGCTACGGGAGGCGTTCAAGGTATTGGCCGCCGAGCGCCTGATCGAACTGAATCCGAATCGCGGCGCCAGCGTCGTTGCCTTGTCGCGCGGGGATGTGGAGCAGTTGTTCGAATTGATGAGCGCGCTCGAGGGCCTCTCCGGGCAACTGGCCGCCGAGCGGCGCACGGATGCGGAGTTGGTCGAGATCCGCGCGCTGCATAGCGAGATGCTCGCCGCCCACGCGCGGCGCGACCTGCCGGTGTATTACGGCCTGAACCGGCGCATCCACCAGTCGTTCAATCGCTGCGCGCGCAATGCGATGCTCACCGAGACCTACGAAAGCGTGAACATCCGCATCCAGAACCTGCGCTTTCGCTCGAATTTCAACCAGGACAAGTGGGAAAACGCAGTGCGCGAACATCAGGTGATGCTCGATGCGCTCGAGACCCGTGATGGCATCGCCTTGCGCGCCGTGCTCGAGACGCACCTGCGCAACAAGCGTGATGCGGTGCTCGAGCAGTGGGCCGAGATCGATCGACAGCAGCACGAAGCGGTCGAAGGCTCCTTCGGGCGCGCGCAATCCCTGAACGCCGATCGGCAGGCTTTGCGGCCGGCATCGACATGAACGCGCCGGCTCCCGTACGCGTGCTGCACTCCGCTTCGGTGGATCGCAGCCGCCTTGCGCAACGGCTTCGCCGAGTGCTCAAAGGCGACGTGCTGTTCGATGCGGCTTCGCGCGGGCGCTATGCAACCGACGCATCGATCTACCAGATAGAGCCGATCGGGGTGGTCGTTCCGGCCGATGAGACCGATGTCCTGGCAACGATGGATCTGGCGCGCGAATTGCGCGTGCCGATCCTGCCGCGCGGCGGCGGCACCAGCCAGTGCGGCCAGACGGTGGGCGAAGCGCTCATCATCGACAACAGCCGGCACCTGAACAAGATCGTCGCGTTCGACGCCCAGGCGAGGACGGTTGAGGTTCAACCGGGCGTTGTGCTCGACCACTTGAATGCGTATCTGAAGCCCCAAGGACTCTGGTTTCCGGTCGATGTCTCGACCTCGCTGCAGGCAACGCTTGGCGGCATGGCGGGCAACAACTCCTGCGGTTCGCGCTCGATCGCCTACGGCAACATGGTGCACAACGTGCTGGCGATCGAGGCGCTCCTCTCTGATGGCACCATCGAAGACTTCGGGCCGTTCGGCGTCGATGCGAGGCGTCCCCTGGCCTCGGGAAGTTCAGCCGCGCTGGTTTCGAAACTGTTCGCGCTGGCCGCGCGCGAGCGCAACGAAATCGAGCGGATGTGGCCCAGGGTGCTGCGCCGGGTCGGGGGTTACAACCTCGATATATTCAACCCCCAGTCCGAGCGTCCGTATACCGCCGATGGCTCGGTCAATCTTGCCCACCTGCTCGTCGGATCGGAGGGAACGCTCGGCTATTTTCGCCGGCTGGTTCTGAAGCTCTCGCCGCTGCCCGGCGCGCGGGTGCTGGGGGTCGTAAACTTTCCGAGCTTCCGCGCTGCGATGGACAGCGCGCAGCACCTCGTGAAGCTCGGCCCGAGCGCGGTCGAACTGGTCGATCGCACGATGATCGAGCTCTCGCGCGCCAATCCGATGTTCAGGCCGACGATCGATCGCGCGCTGATCGAGCGCGAGGGCCGGGCGCCGGAGGCGATCCTGCTGGTCGAGTTCTCGGGAGGCGAGCGCAGCGAGTTGCTGGGACGGCTCGAACAACTCGTCGAACTGATGGGCGATCTCGGCCTGCCCGGCAGCGTGGTGACGATGTCCGACGCAAAGGCGCAAAAGGCGCTTTGGGACGTGCGCAAGGCCGGTCTGAACATCATGATGTCGGCGAAAGGCGACGGCAAGCCGGTCTCGTTCATCGAAGACTGCGCGGTACCGCTCGAGCATCTCGCCGATTACACCGACCGGCTCACCGAGGTCTTTGCCCGCCACGGCACTCGCGGCACCTGGTACGCGCATGCCTCGGTGGGCACTCTGCATGTGCGCCCGATCCTCGACATGCGCCAGGGCGGCCCGGAGGGCGGCGCGGCGAAGATGCGCGCGATTTCCGAGGAAGCCGCTGCAATGGTGCGCCAGTACAAGGGTGCGTTCTCGGGCGAACACGGCGACGGACTCGCGCGCAGCGAATGGGTGGCCTGGCAGTACGGCCCCCGGCTCACCCGCGCCTTCGAGGAGATCAAGGATCTGTTCGATCCGCTCGGCCTGATGAACCCGGGCAAGATCGTGCGCGCCACGCAGATGGATGACACGCGCCTGTTCCGCCATCCGCCGGGCCGCACCGCCACGCCGCTTGCCACGGTTCTGGACTGGTCCGCCTGGAACGTGCAGAACGATTCGCTGACCGGGCAGCTCAGCGCGCCGGGCACCGGCGGTGACCCGGCCGGCGGCTTCGCCAAGGCCGTCGAGATGTGCAACAACAACGGGCACTGCCGCAAGTTCGATGCGGGAACGATGTGCCCGAGCTGGCGGGTCACGCGCAACGAGCAGCACCTCACGCGCGGGCGCGCGAACACCTTGCGGCTCGCCTTGTCCGGTCAGCTCGGAGCCGATGCGCTGACTTCGCCCGCGGTGCGCGAAGCGCTCGAGCTGTGCGTCAGTTGCAAGGGCTGCAAGCGCGAGTGTCCCACCGGCGTCGACATGGCGCGGATGAAGATCGAGTTTCTCGATCACTGGACACGCAAGCACGGCCTGCGCGTGAAGGATCGGCTGGTGGCCTGGCTGCCGCACTACGCGCCTTATGTTTCGAGGATGCGCTGGCTGCTCAATCTGCGCGACAGCTTGCCGGGCGCCGCCTGGCTCTCGGAGCGGGTGCTCGGCTTCTCGGCGAGGCGATCCCTGCCGCGCTGGCGCGGCGATCCGTTCACGAGCGATCGTACCCTGAACCCGGCAAAGGACGACGTCACGAAGGCTGCGCATGCCGCTGCGGGTGCGAATACCGGCGCGGGTGCCGGTGCGAGTGTGGCACAGGGCACTGCGCCGGGCGACGGCGCTGTCGAGCGCGAGGTGGTCTTGTGGGCCGATACTTTCAACAACTGGTTCGAGCCGGCGAACCTGCGCGCCGCGCGTGCGGTGCTGCAGGCCGCGGGCTACCGCGTGCACGTGGCGCGCGCACGGGAAGATGCCGATCCTTCGCGGCCACTGTGCTGCGGGCGCACCTTTCTCTCCACCGGCCTGGTCGAGGAGGCGCGCGCCGAGGCGCGCCGCACCCTCGCGGCGCTCGCGCCGTTCGTCGAGCGCGGTGTTCCGGTGGTGGGACTGGAACCGTCGTGCCTGCTGAGCATGCGCGACGAATTCCTGGTGATGGGGCTCGGCGAGGCCGCGCAATGCCTGGCTGGATGCGCGCTACTCTTCGAAGAGTTCCTGGCTCGCGAGCACGCGGCCGGTCGCCTGTCGCTGCCCTTGGGCGCGCTCGCGCAAAGCGAGGCGCTCTTGCACGGCCACTGCCACCAGAAGGCGTTCGATGCAATGCGCCCGATCGAGACGGTTCTCGGCCTTGTGCCCGGACTCTCGGTACGCACGGTCGAGTCGAGTTGCTGCGGCATGGCGGGCAGCTTCGGCTACGATCATTACGACATCTCGATGAAGATGGGTGAACTGTCACTGCTGCCTGCGGTTCGCAGTGCGAGCGCCGACACGCTTATCGTTGCCGATGGCACCAGTTGCCGGCACCAGATTGCCGACGGCGCGCAGCGCGAGGCGATCCACGTGGCGCGGGTTCTCGAGCGCTCGCTTGCGGCCCGGCGGTCGCGAGGAAATCAATGAAGATCGTTTGCATCGGCGGGGGCCCGGCGGGGCGGTACTTCGCGCTTCTCATGAAGCGCGCCGATCCGGCGCAGCACATCACGGTGGTCGAACGCCAATCGCCACTGCGACACCTTTGGCTGGGGCGTGGTCTGCTCCGACCAGACGCTGGGCAATCTGCAACTGGCCGATCCCGAGACGGCGGCATCGATCATCGACGAAAACCGCCTGCGCTCCCCGCTCGAGGTGTTCGAGCCGATCCGCACGGTCTGGCCGCCCCATCCGCCGATGTCGGTGCGTATCTCCGCACACGACTGGGTCGAAGGAGGCGTGGGCGCAACCGTCGCGCTCGTCGCGTCGCCAACGAGCGCTACAACCGGCAGGACACCAGTGTCATCGGCCAGGTGCTCAAGCTGGTTGCTGGCCATCCCGACGCCGTGCTCGTCGCTGGCGTCGCCGCCGCTGCAGCGTTGCCGCATGTGCAGTTTGTCGACGGCGAGAAGCCGCCGATCTTCGGAGCCGGGGTCTATGGCGCGGGGCTGCTCCTTGCGCACGCGGTTCCCCGGGCCGCGAAAAAGCCCGGCCCGGCACCCCTGCGTTTCGCGTGGCCTTGCGCGAGGCGCTGGAGTCGACCCACGATCTGGTGACCTCGCAGGGTGTCGTGAACATGACGCCGCAGGACCCCTCCGGCTACGACGAGCGCGGGCGCGTGCTGCCGACCGTGAAAAACGGAAACTTCACGCTGGTCAAGAACTGAGCGATCAGGCAGCCACGCTTGGCGCCCGGCCCGCGCTGCCAACGGCGCTCTGGAGTTTCAAGCCCGTCAGGTGAAGGCAGTCTCGCACCGATCAAGCGCGAATGTCGCGTCTATTGGAACACCCACAGATTGCGGCGCGGAATCTCCAGCCAGTGCTCCTCACCCGCCGCTAGTGCCGCGTCCCCATAGGCGCGCAGGCGCATCTCGCCGAGATGGAAAAGATGCTCCCAGCGATCGCCGAGGTACATCGATGTGATCAGCGGCAGCTTCACGCGGTTTTCGCCGGGGCCCTCGACCAGGCGCACCCGCTCCACGCGGATCATCGCAGTCGCTGCGGCTGCGCCGCTTCGGGCGGCGCCGTGCGGTTCTCCCCACAAGCTCCACCCTGGACCGGACAGCAGCACGGCGCCCTCACGCACCTCGCTCACAGTGCCTTCCAGGCGATTGTTGATGCCCATGAAATCCGCCGTAAACAGGGTTTTGGGCGTGGCGTACATCTCCTGCGGCGTGCCCTGCTGTTCGATCACTCCGTTATTGAGCAACAGGATGCGATCAGACATCGCCATCGCCTCGTTCTGGTCGTGCGTGACGACCAGAGCCGATAACTGCATCTTCAGGATCAGTTCGCGCAGCCAGGCGCGAGCCTCTTCGCGCAGCTTCGCATCGAGGTTCGACAGCGGTTCGTCCATCAGGATCACCGGCGGGTTGTAGACCAGCGCGCGGGCGATTGCTACGCGCTGCTGCTGACCGCCCGACAGCTGGTGCGGCAGCCGCCCGGCGAGTGGGCCCAGACCCAGGTTGCCGAGCGCCGCTTCCACGCGATTTCGCGCTTCCGTGCGGTCTATCTTGCGCAGCTTCAGCCCGTAGACCACATTGTCGAACACGGTCTTGTGCGGCCACAGCGCATAGGACTGGAACACCAGGCCAAGGTCGCGTTTCTCGGCTGGCACTTCATGCCTGGCGTTGCCATCGAACACGACCCGATCCTCGATGCGGATCCTTCCGCGATGCGGAGTCTCGAGTCCGGCCACCGCGCGCAGCAGCGTGGTCTTGCCGCATCCCGAGGGCCCGAGCAGCGACACCACCTCGCCCTGGTTCAACTGCATGGCCAGGCCCTTCAGGATGGCGTTGTCGCCATAGGACAAATGCAGGTCTTCGACCTCGAGCTTAATCACGCAGGTTCACTCCGAAGCGCAGCGCAACGGCGAGACCTGCGCCCACCAGCACCACGTTGATGAGCGAGAGCGCGGCGACCATGTCGGCACCCCCGGTTGCCCAGAGCGAGACCAGAAGCGAGCCGATGACTTCGGTGCCGGGACCCAGCAGATAGACGCCGGTGGAGTACTCCCGCTCGAAGATCATGAAGACGAGCAGCCAGCTTGCCAGCAACCCGGAGCGAATCAACGGCAAGGTCACGTCGCGGCTCACCTGACCGCGCGTGGCGCCGGCGCTGCGGGCGGCCTCCTCGAGTTCGGGGCCGACCTGCAGCAGGGAACTGGACACCAGGCGCATGCCATAAGCGAGCCAGACCACGGTATAGGCGAGCCACAGGCTGAACAGTGTCGTGCGCAGTGGCGCGAGCGGCGGAAAGAACAGGAACACCCACAGGAACGCGAGACCGGCCAGCAGCCCCGGCACCGCGCGCGGCACCAGCACGAGGTAGTCGACGATGCGCGTCCAGGCGTCGTTCTTGCGATGCGTTGCGAGGCCGATGGCCGTATAGCAGGCGACGGTGAGCGCGCCACCGAAGACGCCGAGCAACACCGTGTTCCAGATCCCGCGCACGAGCGTCGGTTGGCCGAAGACTTCGGTGAAATGATCGGCGGTCAGCACCTGCAGCAGGTTCACCCCTTCGCCCCATTGCGTGACGAACGAGCGCAGCACGATGCCCGACAGGGGCACGACCACGGTGAAGAACAGCCAAAGCACAACGATCGTCGCCGCTACCCAGCGCCACTGGCCCAGCGGCAGTGGCCGTTGGCGGCCGGCCTTGCCCTTGACCGTGACGTACTTGCCGGCGTTCTTCAGCAGATGGCGTTGCACCATCACCAGCGGAAAGGTGATCGCGACGATGCATACCGCCACGGCTGCCATCAGGTGATAGGAAGGCGTACCAAGCTTGTTGGTCAGCTTGAAGAGATAGGTGGCGAGCACGAGATGGCCTTCGGGGTCGCCGAGCACCAGCGGCAGACCGAACAGCTCGAAGCCGAGAAAGAACACCAGCACGCCTGAAAACAGCAGCGAGGGGGCGACCATCGGCAGGCTGACGTCGCGCGCCACCTGCAAGGGCGATGCGCCTGCCATGCGCGCGGCTTCCTCCACGTCGGAGCCCAGGGTCTCCAGTGCCGATGACGAATACAGATAAACGTGCGGGACATGCAGCAGCCCGGCGATGACCGCGATGCTGGTCAGGGAGTAGACGTTCCAGGGCACGCTGCCGATGATGCCCTTGACCCACAAGGACCAGAAGCCGACCGGTCCGGCCGACACCACATAGCCGAAACCCAGCACCATCGGTGAGACGAACACCGGCACCAGCAGCAGCGGCTCGATCCAGCGCCGCCCGGGCAGGTCGGTGCGCACCATCAGGAACGCGAGGATGGCACCAAGAGGCACGGCGATCACCGCCATGCCTGCGGCGATGATGATCGAGTTGCGCAGCGAGTCCCAGAAATCGGGGTCAGCGAAGATGAATTCGAAAGCGCCGATCCCCGCCTTGTGCGGCATGAAGAACGGCGCATCGAGCAGGCTCTGGTAGAAGATCAGCCCGAGCGGCAGGAACACCGCCAGCGCCGTCAGCGCAATGACGCTGAGGCGCGGCAGGGCTCGCATTTACTTGCCGCCCCTGATCGCCTGTTGCCACTGTTTCAGGAACGCGAGGCGCCTGGTCTGGTCCAGGTAGCCGAGCAGGTCGGGTCCGATCGGTATCGGCTTGAGCGTGGCACCCAGCGTTCTCGTCAATCCGGCCAGGGTGGTGGCGCCTTCCACGTCGGAGCGGATTGAACCGAGTTCGGCATTGGAGACGACGGTCTGGCCACGTTTGGACAACACATAGTCGAGCCACAACCGCGCCGCATTCGCCTGCCTTGCGTCCTTCGCGATGAACATCACCCGTGACATGACCAGCGTGTAGTCCTTCGGGTAGACGATCGCGACGCTCGGGTCTTTTTTGGCGCGCAGCAGCGCATAGGAGGCGAAGATGTTGTAGCCGAGCAGGTTTTCGCCCGAGCCGATGCGCTCGAGCATGGTGCCCGTGCTCGACTGAAAGCGCGGGCCGATCGCACCGACGGCACGCACGAAATCCCAGAATTTCGGATCGTATTTGCTGTCCTGTGTAATCAGCATGAAGCCGACGCCCGATTTTTCGATGTCGTAGGTGGTGACCTTGCCCTTGAGCTTGTCGGCGTGCTGGGAGAACACCCGCAGCATGTCGGCATGGCTTTGCGGGATTTCGTCCCCGCTCAGCAGGCGCTTGTTGTAGGCAATGACGATCGGCTCATAGGTTGTGCCGAAGGCTTCGTTCTTCCATACGGCCCAGTCGGGCAGGCTGGCGATTTCCGGCGACGCGTAGGCGAGCGCATTGCCCTCGTCGACCAGCTTGACCTGCAGGTCCATCGACGAGCTCCACAGCAGGTCGGCCGAAGCACCGCCGGCGGCGCGCTCGCTGATGAAGCGGTTGTAGATTTCGGTCGAGTTCATGTCGTTGTACTCGACCGAGATGCCTGGATACAGGGCCTGGAAATCCTTGATCAGCGGGTTCGCCGACGCAGTATCGGTGGTGCTGTAGATCACGACCTTGCCTTCCTTTTTTGCTGCAGCGATCGTGTCGGCATAGTTTGCCGGGTAGCCGGCGAGCACCTGCGCGTGGGCCGCGAGCGGTGTCAGCGCAATGGCGGCCAATGAGCCGAGGACGTTTCGGCGAAGCTGATCCATGGGTCTTGCTCCTGTGGAAATCCCGAGCGGCTCGGGGCGGGATTGCGGCTCGGCGCACGGCCGGAGTACGAGTCCATCGTCGGCGGATTTGCGTCGAACTTTCAATCGCCGCTCGAAGGGATGCCTCGCCCCGCGGCGTCCCCGGGCTCCGTAATGCACTCCGCGAAGCTGGCCGCCAGGCTGCTGCGCGACGCGCGGCCGATGCTGGACTGAATCCATCGACGCCTCCACTGGAAGTGATATGAATCCGCAAAGTGATCGGCAGGATGAACCGGATCACGCGCTCGTGCGTGTCGGCGCTCATCGCCCGGGCAGGGCCGAGCGACGCTTCGTCATCTGCACGCGGCCGAAGAGGGTCCTCTCCGTTACTGCGCGCGCACTCGCGGGGCACTTGCGGGACCGGGCGAGTACGGGCTGAATCAGCAATGTTCGGAAGGTTGTGCATACCGGCTCCCGGCCTGATAATGACGGTCATGGACTCACAATTTCGCAAAGCGGCGCTCGAGTATCACGAGCAGGGCAGCCCGGGGAAAATCTCGGTCACCGCAACCAAGCAACTGGTCAGCCAGCGCGACCTGGCGCTCGCCTACTCGCCCGGGGTGGCGGCGGCGTGCGAGGAGATCGTTGCCGATCCTCTGAATGCTTCGCGCTACACCATCCGGGCGAACCTCGTCGGGGTGGTGACAAACGGCACCGCGGTGCTCGGTCTGGGCAACATCGGCCCGCTCGCCTCCAAACCGGTCATGGAAGGCAAGGCGGTCCTGTTCAAGAAGTTTGCCGGCATCGACGTGTTCGACATCGAGATCGCTGAAACCGACCCGCATCGGCTGGCCGACGTGATCGCGGCGCTCGAGCCGACTTTCGGGGCGATCAACCTCGAGGACATCAAGGCGCCGGACTGCTTCATCGTCGAGCGCGAACTGCGCGGGCGCCTGAACATTCCGGTTTTTCATGATGACCAGCACGGCACCGCAATTGTCGTGGCCGCGGCGCTCACCAATGGCCTCGAGGTCGTCGGCAAGCGCATCGAAGATGTGCGCCTCGTGTGCAGCGGTGCAGGCGCAGCCGCGCTTGCCTGCCTGCAACTGCTCGTCGACCTCGGGCTGTCGCGCTCCAACATCTGGGTCGCCGACATCGCCGGCGTGGTCTACGAGGGCCGCACGGAGCTGATGGACCCGGACAAGGCGCGCTTTGCGCAGCACACCGAGCAGCGCACCCTGGGCGAGATCATCGCCGGCGCGGACGTATTCCTCGGCCTGTCGGCCGGCGGGGTCCTGAAGCCGGACATGGTTGCGCGCATGGCCGCGCAGCCGATCATCTTCGCGCTTGCCAATCCGAACCCGGAGATCCTTCCCGAAGACGTGCAGAAGGTGCGCAACGACGCCATTATCGCGACTGGTCGTACCGACTATCCGAACCAGGTCAACAACGTCCTGTGCTTTCCGTTCATCTTCCGGGGGGCACTCGACGTCGGTGCGACCCGGATCACCCGCGAGATGGAGATCGCGGCGGTCGACGCGCTGGCCGAGCTGGCGCGCGCCGAGTCGAGCGAAGTCGTGGCCGTAGCCTACGGCGCGATGGGCGCCGCTTTCGGCCCCGAGTACCTGATTCCGAAACCCTTCGATCCGCGCCTCATCGCAAGGATTGCGCCAGCCGTGGCGAAGGCCGCGATGGACAGCGGCGTGGCCACGCGCCCGATCACCGATTTCAACGCCTATCGCTCGCAGCTCGAGCGGTTCGTCTATCACTCGGGCCACTTCATGGCCCCGATCTTCGCGACCGCCCGCGGCGGACCCTCGAAGAGGATCGTCTACGCCGAGGGTGAAGACGAACGCGTGATGCGCGCAGTCCAGGTGGTGGTCGACGAAAAGCTCGCGCGCCCGATTCTCATCGGCCGGCCCTCGATCATCGAGCGCGGGCTCGAGCGTTTTGGCCTGCGCATGAAACCAGGGCTTGACTTCGAGGTCGTCAATCCGGGGTGGGACGAGCGCTACCGGCGCTATTGGCAGGAATACCACCGGCTCGCCGAGCGCCGGGGCGTCACCGAGCAGTCCGCACAGATCGAGATGCGCCGCCGCCCGACGCTGATCGGCGCGATGATGATCCACATGGGCGAGGCCGACGGCATGGTGTGCGGCACCTTCGGTTCCTATGCTCCCCATCTTCAACTCGTCGACCAGGTGATCGGCCGCAGGCCGGGCAGCACCGTGTATGCCGCCATGAACACGCTGATGCTGCAGGACCGGCAGGTCACGCTGGTCGATACGCACGTGAATGTCGACCCGACTGCGGAGCAGGTCGCCGAGATTACGTTGGCGGCGGCTGCCGAGTTGCGACGCTTCGGGATTCATCCGCGGGTCGCTCTGCTGTCGCATTCGAACTTCGGCACCTCCGATCAGCCGAGCGCGGTCAAGATGCGCGATGCCTTGGCGCTGATCCGCGAGCGCGCACCGGAGCTGGAGGTCGATGGCGAGATGCACGGCGATTCGGCGCTCGATCCTGTGCTGCGCAAGCGCATCATGCCGCGCTCCAGTTTATCGGGCGACGCCAACCTGCTGGTGCTGCCCGGTATCGATGCAGCCAATATCTCCTACAACCTCCTCAAGACCGCGGCAGGCCACAACGTGGCGATCGGCCCGATATTGCTCGGTGCTGCCCGACCCGTTCATATCCTGACCGGATCGGCCACCGTGCGACGGGTGGTCAACATGACGGCCTGGACCGTGGTCGAGGCGATCGATGAGGGTTGAACCGATTCACCGTTAGGTGATCGACGCCTGATCCCGACAAGCGCTCGCAAGAGGATCAACGTGGCTGCGTCGCAACCCGAAGCTGGAAACGCCAGCGACGAGTCCGCTGACGAAATCCTCGTCGATCCTGCTCGTCGGCTGGAATTGCTCAACGACTGTCGAGAACTCGTCGTCTCGAGACTGTGCAGGGCGATTGCGGAGACGACGAGGGTGGTTGGCGACGAATTGCACGCACTTGCGTTCAAGGAGATGCGCGGCGACGTCCGGCACGCGCTGCTCGAGGCCGTCTCGCTGGTGCGCCAGCATGGCAATGAGATCCAGGCTCACTTTCGCATCGTCTTCGCCGATCTCTTCGAGCGCAGGATTCATGGCGAGGTCGGGTTCGTTGAACGAACCGCGCCGGTCAGCGACGAACTCGCACTGCTCGACGACAAGGTGATCCAGGAGCGGATGGCGGCTGACCGCCTGGTGCAGCGGGCGCGCAGCAGGCTCGATGCCGACGAAGTGCTCGGCGTGCGGGCCCGGATGGGCGCGCTTCTCGATCGCGACTGGTTCGATGAGAAAAACCACCCGGCTTCGCCCGAAGCAGTATTCGAAGCGTTGCGCCGGGCGCTCGATCAACTCGATGCGGCAGCCGACGTGCGCGAGGCCCTGCTGCAGGCCTTCGAGCCGCATATCGCGACAAACCTCAACGGGGTCTATGCCGCGGTCAACGAGCAGCTGCGCAGCAATCACATTTTGCCGCGAATCCGTCACCGGATCGCGAACGCGCGCGACGCGATGCGCAGCGCGCCGGATCGCCGCGACGCGCGCGACTCGGACGCTGCGGCGGCCGAGCGCCTGCAACCGCTCCCGAGAGCGAACGGGGATCCGTTTGGCGAATTGCTGCAGCAGTTGGCCGATGAGACGCCGCAGGCGCGCCGGATGGCGGCGCGCCTGTTCGCGGATCCCGCGCGTTTCGGAGCGCACGATCTATCGGCGCCCGAAGTCGAACGCCCGCTTCTCGAAGCGCTGAGCAGCATCCAGGCGGGATACGGGCCGGCCGGGGCGGGCGGCTCGCAGTTGATGATCCAGTTGCTGGAGCAATCGCGCGAGAACGGATCGCTCATCGATCGGTTCACGGTCGAGATCGTGTCGCTGGTATTCGATTACATCTTTGCCGATCGACGGCTCCCCGATACAGTCAAGCAGCAGCTTCTGAGGCTGCAGGTGGTTGCCGTAAAGGCCGCGCTGATCGAGCGCAGTTTCTTCGCACATCGCGAGCATCCGATGCGGCGCCTGATCGACAGCATCACGGAGGCGGCGATCGATCCCGACGCCGACGTGAGGCCCGCCGCCGGGCTGGTCGTCGGAATTGCCGAGATCGTCGATTGGGTCATTGCCTCTTTCGAGACCGATCTGTCGATTTTCGACGACGCAGCGATGCGCCTCGGGATGGTGGTGCTCATCGAGAAGCAGCGGCACGCCGAGCGGCTGGCAGAACTCGGCTGTCAGGCGCGTCGACTCGAAGCGCTCGCCATTGCGCAGGAAGAGGCGCGCGCCGAGATCGCATTGCGTACCGATGAGTCGACGCCCCGCTTCGTTCGCGACTTTCTCGATCGCTGGTGGGCGCGCTCGATGGCCATGTCGCGGCTCGATGGCCGCGCGCAGGAGTGGACCTTGGGGCTGCGCTGTGCCGAAGCCCTGGTCTGGAGCGTGGCACCCAAGGCGCCCGGCGACGTGGCCCGCCTGGCGAGCCTGCTGCCCCGATTGATCGGCGAACTGATGCGAGGCCTGCGGCACTGTGGCATCGAGAAGGCCGATCGCGAGCAGTTCTTCGAGCAACTGTTGCACTGGCATACCGAGGCGATTCAGCAGGCCAAGTTGCGGCCTGCCGGCAGGCTGCTGGCGACGCCGCCCGGCCTGGCCGCGCATCGCACTACCGAGGCGGCCAGCGCCGAGGCAGCGTCGCCACCGTTGTCGCTGGCGACGATTCGCGCCATCGACGTCATGCAGCAGGGCGATACGCTCGAGGTTCTCGAAGACGACGGCGAGCCTCGGCGATTGCGCGTTGCCTGGCTCGGACCGACCCGCCGGCTCTTCATGCTGACCCGTTTCCCGGATGTCGAGCGCCCGATGGGGCGCGACGAACTCGGTCACTTGCTCGAATCGGGTCGAGCACGGATTGCGGGCGCGGCCACGACCCTGGATCTGGCGATCGAAGCGATCGCTGTCAGCCAGCCAGCCACTGCAGACTGAGGCCGGCGCGGCTCACGGCATAGCCACCACCCCGCGGGCCACGGCAAACGCCAGGGCCGCCGCGGCCCAGGTTGAGGCCGGCGCCTCAGAAATCGCCAGCGAGCGCCTGCAGTGCGGCGATCGCCGCAAGGCCCGCGGTTTCCGTGCGCAGCGTTCTGGGTCCGATGGCGATCGGCTCGAAGCCGGCCGCGCATGCCCCGCGCACCTCCTCGTCGGCGAGGCCCGATTCGGGACCCGCCAGCAACACGACCGCTGATCCGGGCGCGATCTGCGTCTGGGACATGGCGCGCGAGGCGCAGGGATCGAGCACCAGTAACCGAGGCGCGACCTCGGGCTGTGCGTCGATTTGCCCCAGCCCTGCGACAAATTCCCCCAGCGCCTGGACTGGCGCGATTCCGGGCAGCAGCGAGCGACCCGACTGCGTGCAGGCCGCTTCGACTATATGGCGCCAGTGTTCGAGCCTGCGCGCGGCGCGGGTGGCATCGAGGCGCACCTGTGAGCGGGCAGAGGTGAGCGGCACGATTGCAAAGGCTCCGAGTTCGACGGCCTTCTCGATCGTCCAGTCCATTCGGTCGGCGCCGGAGATGCATTGCGCCAGCGTGATGCGCAACGGACTCTCGAGGTCGCGCGCAAGCGTCTCCCCCAGCCGGATCACGCAGCGCCGCGGGTCCGCCGTCTCGATCGTGGCCCGAAAGCTGCGACCCTCGCCATCGAACGCGTCGATGGCTTCGCCGCATGCGAGTCGCAACACCCGAACCAGATGATGCGAGCGGCGCGAATCGAGAACGAGCCGCATGCCGGGTGCCGGCCGGCCAGCAGGATCGGCCGCGTCATCGGCTTCATCGATTTCGCCCGCTTCACCGTCCCGTGCAGCATCGGAGACATGAAACAGCACCCGCGGCGGCATCGCGACCTCAGGCGATCAGCTTGCGATAGAAGTTGGGCAAAGCGAACAGTGCACGGTGCACGTCGCCGTTGTAGTAGTCGAGATCGTCGATCTTGCGTTCGGCAAGGCGCTGCTCGACCGTCTCCGGGGCCATCGCGAGCGGGTCCAAGGTGTCGGAGGCGCACGCCATTCCCCAATATGATCCGTAGAGGGGAACGTAGACCCCGAGGGGGCGTACGAGCTCGAATGCCCCGGAAAGGATAGCGACCAGCTGGCGAACCCGTTCCGGATCGAAGACCGGCGAGCCGATGTGCAGGGTCAGCGCGCCGCCGGGGGCGAGCACCGACTTTGCCATGCGAAGGAATTTCGGGGTGTAGAGCCGCTGCGCCGGGGTATCGGGGTCGGTCAGGTCGAGCACGACCAGATCGAAGCGCTCGCCTTCGGGTTCCGACGCCAGTTGCGCCACGTATTGCCAGGCGTCGCCGATCGCGACTTCGAGGCGTGGATCGTCGAAGGCGCCTCGATGCACGGTCTGCAGGTGCTCGCGCGCGATGCGGATGACTTCCGGATCCAGTTCGGCCATCACGACTCGTTGCATCGACGGGTGCTTGAGCAACTCTTCACTCGAGCCGCCATCGCCGCCGCCGACCACCAGCGCCGAGCGCGGCGCCGGGTGCGCCACTGCGGCCGCGTGAACGATCGGCTCGTGATAGAAGAATTCGTCGCGCTCCGACGTCATGTAGCGACCGTCGAGCCGGAACAGCTTTCCCCACTGCGGCGTGTCGAAGACCTCGAGCATTTGGTAGGGCGTGCGCACCGTTTCAAGGCGGCGCGCCGCCTTGAAACCGTAGGCGCTATTGTCGTTCTGCCACTCGAGAAGCAATTCGTCGGAACGACTCCCGGGATCCCGCGAGCCGCGCAAAATCCGGTTCGTGTTTTGCTCGCGCGGCGCGAAGGCCACGATCAATTCGGCGAGCAGGCCTTCGGCTTTTGCAGAATTATCGCCCGAGAAATTGCAGACGTAAACGTCGAGCGTTACGCCCTCGCGCTCCGGCCAGGTATGGAGCGCCAGATGTGATTCGGCGAGAAGCGCGGCACCGGTTACACCACCCGGTTGGCCTTGCCAATCAGGAAAGGTGAAGAACTTTTCGGCGACCAGCGTCAGGCCCGCATTCGCGACGGCTCGGCGGCACAGGCTGGCTAGCGCTTCGGCGTTCACCAGCAACGATAATTCGCACCGGCATCCATAAAGATCCGCTGTGAGGTGCAATCCTTGCATCTTCGACCAACCCCCCTGGTTTCCAAGTGCCGGCAGACCCCGGACCAATGGAAAGGTTGTGGGACGCGACAAGATCGACATGCGCGCCCAAGAAAGAAAGCCTTCCATTATAACAAAGCTGGAAAGTGCCAGAGCGCTGACGTCGGGGCAATTTGATAGAATTCAAGGTGTTAGGCGCCTCAGACCAAGGAAATCAGGTATGGAGATCTTCGAACGCGTCGGCGCCGAGCCTGGACTTCAGCAGGCCGGGCAGCGCGTATCGACCGCGCAGATGGCCAACGCGATCCGTGCGCTCGCGATGGACGCGGTGCAGCAGGCGAACTCGGGTCATCCCGGCATGCCGATGGGCATGGCGGAGATCGCCGTGGCACTGTGGTCGCGCCACCTGAAGCACAACCCGGCGAATCCGGCCTGGCCGGATCGTGACCGCTTCGTGCTCTCGAACGGGCACGGCTCGATGCTGCTGTATTCGCTGCTGCATCTGACCGGCTACGACTTGCCGCTTGAAGAGTTGCGCAATTTTCGCCAGCTTCACTCCAGGACGCCCGGTCACCCCGAGGTCGGCATCACGCCAGGCGTGGAGACAACCACCGGCCCGCTCGCGCAAGGCCTGGCGAATGCGGTCGGCATGGCGCTGTCCGAAAAGATTCTCGCTGCACGCTTCAACCGTGGCGGCTCGCCGATAGTCGATCATTTTACCTGGGCCTTCGTCGGTGACGGCTGCCTGATGGAGGGGCTGTCGCATGAGGTGTGCTCGCTGGCCGGCACGCTGCGCTTGTCAAAGCTGGTCGTGCTGTACGACGACAACGGCATCTCGATCGACGGCGAGGTTCGGCACTGGTTTTCCGATTACACCCCCGGCCGCTTCCAGGCCTATGGTTGGCACGTGATTCCGGATATCGACGGACACGACATCGAAGCCGTCGATGCGGCCATTGCGATGGCGCGTGTCTGGGGCGAAAGTGGCCGCGATGGTGTCTTTGCGCCCACCCTGGTCCAGTGTCGGACTCACATCGGCAAGGGTTCGCCGGCTCGCGCTAACACCTCGAAGGCGCATGGAGAGCCTCTGGGCAAGGAAGAAGTGGCGCTCACACGCGCGGCGATCGACTGGCCGCATGAGCCGTTCACGGTGCCCGGCGAGGTCTGCGCGGCCTGGGATGCGCGCGCCACCGGGGCACGGCGCGAAGCCGACTGGCAGGCGCGTTTCAACGCCTATCGCGCGCAATATCCTGGCGCCGCCGCAGAGTTCGAGCGCCGGATGCACGCGCAAGGCCTCGCAAAATGCGCTCAATTACTTCGGGCCCGCGTTGCCCGAACTGGTGGGTGGCTCTGCCGACCTGACCGGCAGCAACCTGACCGATTTTCGGGGTTCTGGCGCGCTGCGTGCCGGGCAGTCGTTCGCCACCGGACGGCACATCAATTTCGGGGTGCGCGAGTTCGGCATGAGCGCCGTGCTCAACGGCATGGCTCTGCACGGCGGCTTCATCCCCTACGGCGGCACCTTCCTGACCTTCTCCGACTATGCGCGCAGCGCCCTGCGCATGGCGGCACTGATGAAGCAGCGGGCTATCTTCGTGTACACCCACGATTCGATCGGGCTCGGCGAAGACGGACCGACCCATCAGGCGGTCGAACACGTGTCGTCCTTGCGGCTGATACCGGGCATGGATGTGTGGCGCCCCTGCGATACCGTCGAAACTGCGGTAGCCTGGGCCGAAGCAATCGGCCGCGCCAACGGCCCGAGTTCGCTGTTGTTCTCGCGCCAGGCGGTGCCCTTCGTGACGCGCTCCGAGGGGCAGATCGATGCGATCGCTCGCGGCGGCTACGTGTTGCGCGATGCCGAGGAGGCAGCGGCGGTGCTGATCGCCACCGGCTCGGAGGTCGGGCTCGCTTTGGCGGCGCGCGATCTGCTGGCCGCCGATGGAATCGCAGTCAGAATCGTTTCGATGCCTTCCACCACGGTATTCGATCGACAGCAGGAGAGCTGGAAGCGCTTCGTGCTGCCCGAGGGTCTGCCGCGGGTCGCGCTCGAGGCTGGCGCAAGCGCCTTCTGGTGGAAGTATCGCTGCGAGGCAATCATCGGCATCGACACTTTCGGCGAATCCGCACCGGCTGCGCAGCTATTCGAGCATTTTGGCTTCACGCCCGAGAATGTCGCCGACACCGTGCGCCAGGTGTTGCAAGGCGACGTTACCGCCGGCGCCCGTTTTCATTGACCGGACTGCGGCGCAGGGCGCCCGAACCCGGTTCGGACCGTTCATCCTTAAATCGTTTACCTTCATTGGAGCAAAGTGCCATGACCATTCGTGTTGCGATCAACGGCTACGGCCGCATTGGCCGAAACATCCTGCGTGCCCACTACGAGGACGGCAAGAAGCATCCGATCGAGATCGTCGCGATCAACGACCTCGGCGATTCGAAGATCAACGCCCATCTGACGCAATACGACACGGTGCATGGCCGCTTCCCGGGCACTGTTTCAGTCGACGGCGAGTTCATCGTCGTGAACGGCGACCGGATCAAGGTGCTGGCGCTTCGCAACCCCGCCGAGTTGCCCTGGCGCGAACTCGGGATCGACGTGGTGCTCGAATGCACCGGCCTTTTTGCCAACAAGGACAAGTCCTCGGCGCACCTGCGCGCCGGTGCGAAGAAGGTCATCATTTCCGCGCCCGGCGGCAAGGATGTCGACGCAACCATTGTCTACGGCGTGAACGACCAGGTGCTGAAGGCTTCCGACACGGTCATCTCGAACGCGTCTTGCACCACCAACTGCCTTGCCCCTATGGTCAAGCCGCTGCACGACAGGATCGGCGTGGTCAACGGGCTGATGACCACGATCCACTCCTATACGAACGACCAGGTGCTGAGCGACGTCTATCACACCGATCTGCGGCGCGCGCGCTCGGCCACGATGTCGATGATCCCGACCAAGACCGGCGCCGCCACTGCGGTGGGGCTGGTGCTGCCCGAGCTGAACGGGCGGCTCGATGGTTACGCGTTGCGCGTTCCCACGATCAACGTCTCGATCGTCGACCTGTCCTTCGTGGCGGCGCGCGATACGACCGTGGACGAGGTCAACTCGATCATGAAGGAGGCCTCCGAGGGAGCGATGAAGGGCGTGCTCGATTACACCACCGAGCCGCTCGTTTCGGTCGACTACAACCACAATCCGGCGTCGAGCACCTTCGATGCCACGCTCACCAAGGCGCTGGGACGCCTGGTGAAGGTGAGTAGCTGGTACGACAACGAATGGGGCTTCTCGAACCGGATGCTCGACACCACGGTGGCCCTGGTCAACGCGAAGTGAGCACTTGCGGCGCGGGTCATCTGCCGGCCCAGGAGGCCGCAGCGGTGCTGCGCGAGGTGCTCGAGGGTACCCGTGACGCCCACCCGGCCGCCGCGCGCCGCGGGCTGGTATCCGTGGCGGTCGGCGAATGGGCGGTGCTTGCCGACGGCGTCGAGATCGTCTTCTTCATCACCAACGGAAGCCTCGACTACGTCGCGAAGATGCGTTTTGCAGACCAGCGCGAGGCCGGCTTCACCGACTGGATCGCATGCGACGAATCCAACCCGCTCGATCTGCTCGCCGACGACGAGCGCCAGGCTCTCGAGCACCGGCTTCACGCCTACGAATGAACGCCGGGCATGGCGGACCTGGCCCGGCAACTGCGGACACTTCGGAAACTGCGATGAAATTCAGGCGACTCGACGAAATCGATGTGAAAGGCAAGCGCGTGTTCATCCGCGCCGACCTCAACGTGCCGCGCGATGCCGAGCTGGCGATTACCGACGACACGCGAATTCGCGCATCGGTACCGGCCATTCGACGTTGCCTGGATGCCGGCGCCGCGGTCATGGTGACCTCGCATCTGGGCCGCCCCACCGAGGGCAGACTCGAACCCCGGGACTCTCTGGCCGCGGTCGGTGAGCGGCTGGGCGAACTGCTCGGCCAGGAGGTCCGGCTGCAGCGCGACTGGGTCGATGGCAACTTCGAACTCGCCCCGGGCGAAATCGTGCTGCTCGAGAACTGCCGCGTCAACCGGGGCGAAAAAGAGAACGACGAGGACCTGTCGTGCAGGATGGCAAAACTGTGCGACGTCTATGTCAACGATGCCTTTGGCGCCGCGCATCGCGCCGAGGCCACCACTTGCGGGATGGCCAAGTTCGCTCCGATCGCATGCGCCGGGCCGCTGCTCGCGGCTGAGCTCGACGCCCTGGGCCGGGTCATGCATGATCCCCGGCGCCCGCTGGTGGCGGTGGTCGGCGGCTCGAAGGTCTCCACGAAGCTGGCACTGCTGCGTTCGCTGGCTGAGAAGGTCGACCGCCTGATCGTCGGGGGGGGCATCGCCAATACCTTCATGTTGGCCGCAGGCCTGCCGATCGGGCGATCGCTCGCCGAGCGCGATCTTTCCGGCGAGGCCCGGGTTGTGATCGACCTCATGGCAGGGCGCGGCGCCTCGGTGCCGATTCCGCTCGACGTCGTCTGCGCGAAGGAGTTTTCGGCGGATGCCGCACCGCAACTGAAGGCCGCCAACGAGGTAGCTGATGACGACCTGATCCTCGACATAGGGCCGCAGACTGCCGCGATGCTCGCCCGCGAATTGAACGACGCCGGAACGATCGTCTGGAATGGCCCGGTCGGAGTCTTCGAGTTCGATGCCTTCGCCAAAGGCACGGAAGCGATCGCCCAGGCCATCGCGCAGTCGTCTGCCTGGTCCGTTGCAGGCGGCGGCGATACCCTGGCGGCCATTGCCAGGTTCGGGGTCACCGACCGCATCGACTATGTCTCGACAGGGGGCGGCGCATTCCTCGAATTCATCGAGGGGCGCGAGTTGCCGGCGGTGCAGGCGCTCGTCGAACGTGCCTGATCGCGAAGCTCGCTTCCAGAGACAAGGCTCTCAACTCATGCTAAATCCCGCTCCTCGCGCCACCAAGATAGTTGCTACCCTGGGCCCCGCATCCAGCGATCAAAAGGTGCTCGAGCGGATGCTTCGGGCCGGCGTCGACGTGGTGCGGGTGAACTTCTCCCACGGCAGCGCCGACGAGCACAGCCGGATCGTCGAGCTGGTGCGCGAAACCGCCGAGCGCATCGGACGCAGCGTCGGGGTGCTCGCCGACCTGCAGGGACCGAAAATCCGGGTTGGCAAGTTCGCTGACGGCAAGGTTCAGCTCGTCGAGGGCGAGCAGTTCACCCTCGATATCGACTGCGAACTCGGCGACCGCGAGCGGGTCGGGCTCGACTACCCGGAGCTCGTCAACGATGTGAAGCGGGGCGACACGCTGCTGCTCAACGACGGGCGGATCATCATGCGGGTCGATCGAGTCACTCCGCGCACCATCGAATGCACGGTCAGCCAGGGCGGCGTGCTGTCGAACCGCAAGGGCATCAACCGCCAGGGAGGCGGTCTGTCGGCGCCGGCGCTTACCGCCAAGGATATGGACGACATGAAGACGGCGGTCGCCTTCAAGGCCGACTTCATCGCCGTGTCGTTTCCGAAGAAGGCTGCCGACATGTACATGTCGCGCGAGCTGATGCGCGCTGCGGGTGGTCGCGCGCTCATGATCGCGAAGATCGAGCGCTACGAGGCGATCGCCAATCTCGAGGAGATCCTGCAGGCGTCCGACGGAATCATGGTGGCGCGCGGCGATCTGGCCGTCGAAGTCGGCGAGGCCGCGGTGCCGGCGCTGCAAAAGCGGATGATCAGGATGGCTCGCGAGTTGAACCGGCTCACCATCACGGCCACCCAGATGATGGAATCGATGATCGAATCGCCGGTGCCCACCCGCGCCGAAGTGTCGGACGTGGCCAACGCGGTGCTCGATGGCACCGACGCCGTGATGCTGTCGGCAGAAACCGCCGCCGGAAAATATCCGGTCGAAACCATCGAAGCGATGGCGCGCATCTGCGTGGAAGCCGATCGTTCGGAAATCCTTTCATTCGATACGGCGTTCCTGCATCGGACTTTCAGCCGGATCGACCAGTCGATCGCAATGAGCGCCCTGTTCGTCGCCTATCACATGAAGGTGAAGGCGCTGGTCGCGCTCACCCAGTCGGGGTCCACCGCGCTCTGGATGTCGCGCCTGGACTCGGGCGTGCCGATCTACGCGCTGACGCCCGAAGAGGGAAGCCTGCGGCGGATGTGCCTGTATCGCGAAGTGCATCCCCTGCTGATGACCTACCACGCGCATGAGCGCGAGGCTCTGCTGCTGGAGGCCGAGCAGCGGCTGCTCGATGCCGGCATCGTCGATCCGGGCGATCTGATCGTACTCACGATCGGCGAGCCGATCGGCAAGGCGGGGGGAACGAACACCCTGAAGCTGGTCCGCGTCGGCGAACACCTTTGACTGCCCCGAAATTCAATCCGGAGATCTGAGAATGGCACTTGTTTCAATGCGTCAGTTACTGGATCACGCAGCCGAAAATGGCTACGGGATTCCTGCGTTCAACGTCAACAACCTCGAACAGGTCCGCGCGATCATGTCGGCGGCCAGCGAGGCCGGCGCGCCGGTGATCATGCAGGCTTCGGCCGGCGCCCGGAAGTACGCCGGCGAAGTTTTCCTGCAGCACCTGATCGAGGCGGCGATCGAGACCTGGCCCGACGTGCCGGTGGTGATGCACCAGGACCACGGCCAGTCCCCCGCCATCTGCCTGCAGGCGATCAGGCTCGGGTTCTCGTCGGTCATGATGGACGGCTCGCTGCAGGAAGATGGCAAGACGATCGCGAGCTACGACTACAACGTTGAGGTGACGAAACGCGTGGTCGAGATGGCACACGCGGTCGGCGTCACCGTCGAAGGTGAACTCGGCTGCCTGGGTTCATTGGAAACGATGAAGGGCGACAAGGAAGACGGGCACGGCGCTGAAGGCACGATGACCCGGGAGCAACTGCTCACCGATCCGGAAGAGGCGGCCGACTTCGTCAAGCGCACCCAGGTCGATGCGCTGGCGATCGCGATCGGCACCTCGCATGGCGCCTACAAATTCACCCGCAAGCCCACGGGCGACATCCTCGCGATCGACCGCGTGAAGGAAATTCACCAGCGCATTCCGAACACCCACCTGGTGATGCACGGCTCCTCGTCGGTGCCTCAGGAGTTGCTTGCCGAGATCCGCGAGTTCGGTGGCGACATGAAGGAAACCTACGGGGTGCCGGTTTCGGAGATCCAGGAAGCGATCCGGCACGGTGTTCGCAAGATCAACATCGACACCGACATCCGGCTCGCCATGACCGGCGCGATCCGCCGGTTTTTCGGCGAGAACCCGTCGAAGTTCGATCCGCGCGAATACCTGAAGCCAGCCAGCGACGCCGCAAAGAAGATCTGCCTGGCGCGCTTCCAGGAGTTCGGCTGCGAAGGGCAGGGCAGCCGGATCAGGCCGGTCGCGCTTTCGGTGATGATCGAACGGTATCGCCAGGGGGAGTTGGCGCAGGTCGTGAAGTGAGGAGACTGAGCAATACCCGATGCGGCGCATTCTTGTTGAATGAATAAGCGATGGCGCAAGCCTAGGCAGCCCAAGCAATCGCGGCGTCGGCCTCATCGTCGATCTGAAGGCCTTGGCCGATTGGCTCGAGGCCTGCGGAGTCGATACCGTTGCCATGGAGCTATGCCGCTCTTTGCTGCGGCGCAATGTCAATTACTGACAAGCCAGGTTTCGTCGCCCTCCGATGTTTACAGAAGAAGCGCGTCGATTTAATTACTTATTGAGAAATCGACGAACTCATGCGACGCTACTGAACGGCGCAGACCGGCGCCTGTGCCGATGATCGCCGCATTGTTGACGCACCTGTTTCAACAATTCCGTAACGCGTTCTTGCCTTCGATGAGCGTCGGATTGGTGGCATGATCCACGGACCTGCTGCGGATCACCGAAAGTAGAATCTGAAGCGGCTGTGGCCTGGGCCGAAACCAGGATCAATTACCAAAAAAGAGGAGACACATGTCAAAGTCCAAGCTCAGAAGCGCGACGACTGCCGCCGTCTCGCGCCGTAAGGTGCTGCATGGGGGTGCGGGCGTGGCCGGCGCGACATTGCTTGCCAGTTTCGGGGGCGTCCGCTGGGCCTACGCCCAGGACAAGCCGGCCATCGGTACCTGGCCGGCCGGGTCGCAAGGCGACACGATCTACATCGGCGCCGCCGTGCCGCTCACGGGCACCTATGCGGTGCAGGGCGAGGACGAGCGCAAGGGCATGGAGCTCGCCGTCGAGCACATGAACACCAACCACGAGTTGATGAAGAAATTCGCGCCGAAGGTGAATAACGGCCTGCTCGGCAAGAAGGTGACACTGCTCTCGGCCGACTCGGCCGCCAAGCCGAATCAGGCGCTGCAGGTGGAGCAGACCTTCATCAACCAGAACAAGATCATCATGATGACCGGCTCGACCTCGTCGTCGGTGGCGGTTGCGCTCAACAAGTTCGCGGAGCGCGAGAACATCCTTTATCTGGCCGGCATCTCCGGCTCCAACGACACCACCGGCAAGGACTGTGTGCGCTACGGCTTCCGCCAGGGTTTTTACGGCGAGATGGCGGCCAACGCGATCGGCCCCGTCCTGGTGAAGAATTTCGGCAAGAACCGGAAGGCGGCGTTCATGACGCCGGACTACACCTACGGGCACACCACGACGAAATCGGTCAATGATTACCTGAGCAAAGAGGCCGGTTGGACGATGGTGACCAACCAGGTATCGCCACTCGGCACCCAGGACTTCAGCCAGTATTTGACCAATATTGCGAATTCCGGCGCGGAATTCCTGATCAACGTCAACTGGGGCCGCGACGCGGTGCTCTCGTGCCAGCAGGCCAAGCAGTTCGGTCTGCTCCCGAAGATGACGCTGGTGATTCCATACCAGATTCCCTTCCTTGCCCGGGAGGCGGGGGTGGACATCACGGCCGGGGTTTTCGCAGCCACCGATTTCTGGTGGACGCTCGAGGACAAGTACCCTCTCGCCAAGCTGTTCGTCGAGTCGTTCCACAAGAAGTTCGGCTATCGGCCCGAATGGGGCGCCGAGAATTCCTACGTCAGTTTTGCCCAGTGGGCGCGAATGGTCACGGAAGCGGACAGTTTCTATCCGCCCGACGTCATCAAGCAGTACGAGAAGGGCGAGACCATTCCTTCGCTCATTGGCGATGTTCACTATCGACCGCAAGACCATCAGTGCGTGCGCCCGGTCGTCATCGTTCGCGGCAAAGCCAAGAAGGACATGAAGAACGACGAGGACTTCTGGGAGGTACTGGAAATCGTGCCCGGTGAAAAGGTGATACAGGCGCCCGACGCGTTCGGCTGCAAGCTCGGCAGCTACACCTGAGGAACCGGAGCGCCGTGCGCGGGCGCGGGTCCCTGGGGGTACCTGGGGGTACTGCGCTCGCCATCGTGCGCGACGGCAGGCATTCATGCCGCTGGCGGTTTGCTGAGGCGTGACAAATTTAAAAGCAAAAATTGAAATGTTCGAATTGATCGACGAGCCAGGTGAGACAGCATGATCAACTGGGCCAACTTCGTCTCGCAATGCTTCAACGGCCTGGTGCTGGGTGCGCTGCTGGCGCTGATCTCCTCCGGCCTGACGATCATCTACGGCACGCTCGGCGTGCTCAATCTCGCGCATGGCGCGATGTTCATGCTGGGCGGCTATGCCGGCTGGGTGGCCTACACCTACACCGGTTCTTTCATCGTCGCAGTCATTGCCGGCTCGCTTTTCGTCATGCTGGTGGGCGTGGTGACCGAGCGGCTGATCATTCGCCATTTCTATTCCCGGCCGCCAGAAGACCAGCTTCTCGTCACCTTCGGCCTGGGGATCGTCTTCGTCGAAGCCGTTCGCTTCTTCTTTGGCAGCATGTCGAACACGTTGCCGCCGCCGGCGCCGCTTGTCGGCATCACGCAGCTTGGCTTCATGGTCTATCCGACTTATCGGCTGGCCCTGCTCGGCATCGTCACGGTCGCACTGCTTGCGTTGTATTTCGTGCTCTACCGCACCCGCGTCGGCATGATCGTGCGTGCCGGCATCGAGGATTCGGTGATGGTCAGTACGCTGGGCATTGATGTCTACAAGATTTTCATGCTGGTGTTCGGAATCGGCGCGATGGCGGCCGGGTTCGCCGGCGTCGTCAACGCGCCAGTGGTTTCCATCGCCCCCGATGTCGGCGAGGCAATCCTGGTGCAGACCTTCGTCGTCGTCGTCATCGGCGGCGTCGGCTCCTTTCCGGGCGCAGTGCTGGGCGGACTTATCGCCGGCGAGATCATCTCCATCACTTCGATGTTCAACCCCGCCTATTCCTATGTCATGCTGTTCGTGGCGATGACTCTCGTGCTGATGCTTCGCCCTCGCGGCCTGCTCGGCGCGGCGGGTCGCGAGTGAGATCGGTCCCGTGACGCACACCAGACAACGACCCTTCCTCGTCGAAGGCCTGACGATCATCGGCCTGATTGCAGCACCGTTCGTGCTGCCTTATCTCGGCTTCGCGCCTACCACGATCAACCGCATTCTCATCTGGGCGCTGGTCGGGATCGGCTTCGACCTTCTGTTCGGCTACACCGGTCTGCTTTCCTTCGGACAGTCGGCGTTCTTCGGCACCGGCGGCATGTTCGCGGCCTACCTGCTGACACAGGCCGACTTCACCAACACCGTCGCGGCCCTCTTCCTCGGCACCATCGTCGCCGGTGTCGTCGGCTGTCTGGTCGGCCTGGTCGCGCTGCGGCGTACCGGCATCTACTTCGCGATGATCACCGTGGCGATCGCCGAAGTCTTCTTCTTCGTCGAGTTCAATCCATTGTCGGCCTACACCGGCGGCGAGAACGGCCTGCCGGGAGTGCCGTCACCGAATCTGCCCCTCGGCTTCACGACGATCCAGTTCGACACCAACTTGTCGATGTATGTCTTTCTCGCGTTCTGGTATTTCGTCGGCCTGGTGATTGCGCTGCGTATCGTGCGATCGCCCATCGGCCTGCTGCTGAGAGCTATCCGCGACAATCCGTTGCGTGCACAGGCGCTGGGTCACAACATCCACCGCTATAAGCTTTTGGTCTTCGTGGTCGCTGCAATGTATGCCGGTTTCGGCGGCGGTCTGCTGGGCATGATGCAGGGTTTCATGCCGCCCGATGCCTTCATGTTCGCGACCTCGGGCGAGATCATCATGATGACTGCGATCGGCGGCGCCGGGACGCTGTTCGGACCGCTGCTCGGGGCTGCAACGTGGCTCTTGCTGAGCGACTTCTTCCAGACCACCCTGCATCTCGGCGGCACCTGGAAGCTCATCCTCGGCATTGTGTTCGTGCTTCTGGTGGTCTTCCTGCGTCACGGACTGGTCGGCGTGATCGTCAAGCTTTACCATCTCGCAAGCAGCAAGAAGGCCGTGGAGCCGTCGAGTGCCGCGATGCCCGCTGCCGCTGCATCGAGGCCGGTGGCAATGGACGCAGTAGCGGTCGGACACAGGCCGACCAGCAGTCAGACCGGTCCGATCCTGCAGACGATGGGCCTGAGCAAGCGTTATGGCGGCCTGGTCGCCAACAGTGAGATCGACTTCACTGTCAACCACGGTGAGATTCGAGGCATCATCGGGCCGAACGGCGCCGGGAAGAGCACCTTCTTCAAGATGCTGACGTGCGAAGTCATTCCGACTTCCGGAAAGATCGTGTTCGATGGCCGAGACATCACTGATCTGGACGTCGCCGATGCCTGCCAGCTCGGGCTCACCAAGAGCTACCAGATCAACCAGCTTTTCGAACGGCTCAGCGTCAGGCAGAACTTGAGGATCGCCGCACTTGGGCGGATCCGGGGCAAGTTCAAGCTCGACCTGTTCAAGAGTCTTCCAAGGGTTTCCGGCCTGGATGCGCAAGTCGAGAGCACAGCGGCGCTGGTTCATCTGGTGGAGCGGCTCGATACGCCTGTGTCCGAACTGGCCTATGGCGAGAAACGTCGGCTTGAAATCGGGCTGGCGCTTGCGACTTCGCCGAGCCTGCTGCTGCTCGACGAACCGCTCGCCGGCATGAGCTCGCAGGAGCGCGTCGAGACGGTGGCCCTGCTGAAATCGATTGCGCGGGGCCGTACGATGATCGTCATCGATCACGACATGGACTCGCTCTTTGAACTGGTCGAGAAGGTCACCGTGCTGCAGGAAGGGCGCGTACTCGTCGAAGGTACGTCCGATGAAATCAAGACCAACGCCAAGGTTCAGGAAGCGTATCTCGGCGGCGTGCAAGAAGAGGTTGCGCTCGCATGAGCCTGCTTGAAGTCAGCGGCCTGAACAGTTACTACGGCGACAGTCATATCCTGTTCGATGTTTCGCTCCACGTGAACAAAAACGAGGTGGTGGGGCTACTGGGCCGCAACGGAGCGGGGAAATCCACGACGCTCAAGAGCCTGATGGGCGTGGTCAGGCCCAGAACCGGAAGCGTGAAGCTCGACGGCATGGAGCTTGCCGGCAAGAAGGCGCATGACATTGCCCGGGTCGGCATGCAACTCGTCCATGAGGACCGCCGCATTTTTGGTAGCCTCAACGTGGAGGAAAACATCGTCCTCGCCGGACTGACCGCCGACGACAAATGGCCGTTGGAGCGCATCTATGCCATGTTTCCGCGGCTGCAGGAGCGACGTACCAGCCGCGGCACAGACCTCTCCGGCGGCGAGCAGCAGATGCTGGCGATCGCGCGAGCGTTGGTCCGGAATCCGAAGATCGTGCTGCTCGACGAGCCGTTCGAGGGACTCGCCCCAGTCATCGTTCAGGATCTCGTGCGCGTATGCCACGGCCTGGCGCAGGCCGGCCAGACCATCGTTCTGGTCGAGCAGAACCTTGCCGCCACGCTGGCACTGGCAAGCCGCGTCTACATCATCAACAACGGCCAGATCGCGCACGAAGGCCCGGCCGCCGCGCTGAAGGCCCAGCCGGATCTTCTGCAGCGCTATCTTGGCGTATAGGCGGGCGCGGCGGCTATCGCGGGCTGCCGGCGCGCACGATGGTCAGCCGTTTCATTGACCACCTGTCCCGCGTCGCGAACGCGATACCATCGAGAAGTATCTCGGCGCCAAGATCTGAGCGCGGCGCCGCAAAGGGTGACATGAACCAGCAGCGCGCCGCCGCCGTGATCGGCCACATCAGCGTCAAAGACCCCCAGAAGTGGGCCGAGTACTGCAGTCGCGTGCCGGCAACGATTGCGCCGTGGAACGCCGAGGTGGTGTTTCGCGGCAGCCGCGTCGCGGTCCTCGGGGGAACGCATGAACGCAGCGACACCGTGGTGCTGCGCTTCCCCGACATCGCGGCGGTTGATGGCTGGTTCCAGTCCGCCGCCTACCAGGCGCTGCTGCCGCTGCGACACGCCGCCGCGGACGTCGACCTCATCAGCTTCGTGGGCTGAGAAGCGGTGAAGGAACCCGCCAGGATGGTTCGACCGGTTGGTAGGGGCTTGGCCCCGTGTCGGTCACGCCGGACCATCAATGCGGGGGCGGTTGCCAGAACAATGGCTGCTGAAGACCGGCTGTCGCACCGGGGGTTTCACCGCGTTCCGGGTGCACGATCGATGCGAGGATCAGCAATGCGCGCCGTCCTGACATCCCTCGTTGCGGGCCTCCCGATGCTCACCTTTGGGAAGTGGCGTGGAACCTCGACTTCGAGGTGCCCGACTGCGGGGTCGGTCCTGCGTCCTCAATAAGCCACGCAGGCACCTCCGTGGCGTTCTGAGCTTCGATGACCAGGACAGGCGTTCCGCTGGCGCGCCTGTTTCCGTCTATGCTGTCCATCGTTCAGGTCATGTTCGATCCGTTTCGAGAAACGCCATGCCACGCTTTGCTGCCAACCTGTCAATGATGTACACCGAGGTGCCGTTCCTCGAGCGGTTCGCCGCTGCGGCCCGTGACGGCTTCGAGGCCGTCGAATTTTTGTTTCCCTACGAGCACCGGGCGGCCGAAGTCGCCGCCGTGCTGCGCGCAGCGGGCGTGCAACAGGTGCTGTTCAATGCACCGCCGGGCGATGCGACCGCGGGCGAGAAGGGGATCGCCAGCTTGCCGGGGCGCGAGCGCGAGTTCGATCGCGGCCTGGATGACGCAATTGCATACGCCCAAGCCCTGGAATGCCCGCGCGTGCACCTGATGGCGGGACTCCTTGCCAACCCTTCGCAGCGCGAGCGACAGCGCGCCGTCTACCTTGCCAACCTGCGCCACGCCGCGCGCCGTTTCGCTGCGCACGGGCTCACCGCGCTGATCGAACCGATCAACACGCGCGACGTGCCGGGCTACCTGCTCAATACGCAGGCAGACGCGCGGGCAATCATTGCCGAGGTCGGTGAGCCGAACCTGAAGGTACAGATGGATCTTTACCACTGCCAGATCGTGGAGGGCGACGTCGCCATGAAGATCCGCCAGTACCTGGCCGGTGTCGGGCACATCCAGATTGCCGGCGTACCCGAGCGGCACGAACCGGACATTGGCGAGCTCAATTATCCGCACCTGTTCGCCCTGATCGACGAGCTTGGCTATCAGGGCTGGATCGGTTGCGAATACCGGCCGCGCGCCGGCACCAGCGAAGGTCTCGGCTGGCTGGACGGTTGGCGCTGACTCGTCGATCGATCAGGCAAAATAGCGCTTTTGCGGATCTGCATCGATGGCGGCTGTCGTTTACGAAACTTCGCTTCATTCGCTGCCGCTCTTGTCGCGCGGCAAGGTGCGCGACAACTACGCGCTGGGCGATGATCGTCTCCTGATCGTAACCAGCGACCGGCTTTCGGCCTTCGACGTGATCATGTCCGAGCCGATTCCGGATAAGGGCAGGGTGCTGAACCGGATGGCGCTCTTCTGGTTCGAGCAACTGGCCGACTTGATGCCGAATCATCTCACCGGTGTCGATCCCGAAGCGGTTGTGGCCCGCGACGAACGCGAGCAGGTCCGCGACCGCTCGATGGTCGTGCGGCGCCTGAAGCCGATCCTGATCGAGGCGGTGGTTCGCGGTTACCTGATCGGGTCCGGCTGGAAGGATTACCAGGCGAGCGGTGCCGTGTGCGGCATTGCGCTTGCCCCGGGGCTGCGGATCGCCGACCGGCTGCCCGAGCCGATCTTCACGCCGGCGGCCAAGGCCGAACTCGGCGAACACGATGAGAACATTGGCTTCGATACTATGGTGGCGCGGGTCGGCGGCGAACTGGCCGAGCGGATTCGTTCGACGAGCCTCCAGTTGTACCGGCGCGCGTCGCAATATGCGGCCGCGCGCGGCATCATCATCGCCGACACCAAGTTCGAGTTCGGCCTGGACGAGCACGGCGTGCTGTATCTGATGGACGAAGTGCTTACCGCGGATTCGTCGCGTTTCTGGCCCGCCGACGAGTGGCAGCCTGGGATCTCTCCGCCCTCGTTCGACAAGCAATTCGTTCGCGAATGGCTCGAGACGGTACCCGGCTGGCACAAGCGGCCCCCGCCGCCGAGGCTGCCGCCGGAGGTGGTCGCGCGTACCGCCGACAAGTATCGCGAGGCGCTGCGCCGGCTGGCGGGGATCGAGCTGACCGGTTGAAGGGCGGCCGGTCGAAGGACGGTGGCCCGCCGCAAGAATGGCGGCGACCCGCCTGATAGGAGGGCGGCCGGCGGTGCCGGTCCAGCCCGGCAGGCAATTGGCGCCCCTGGCACAGAGTTTCGGAGAAGCGAGCGATGGATGCACCGCTGGTAGGCGTCGTGATGGGATCGAGCAGCGACTGGGAGACCATGCGCAACGCCGTTGAAGTGCTCGAGGAATTCGGCGTGCCGCACGAAGCGCGCGTGGTTTCGGCGCACCGCACGCCCGACGATATGTTCGACTACGCGCAGTCCGCGAGATCCCGGGGATTGCGCGCGATCATCGCCGGCGCCGGTGGCGCGGCGCACCTGCCGGGCATGATCGCAGCCAAGACCATCCTTCCGGTGCTCGGCGTTCCGGTGGCCTCGAAGTACCTGCGTGGCGAGGATTCGCTGCTCTCCATCGTGCAGATGCCACGCGGAATACCGGTGGCCGCCTTTGCGATCGGTGAGGCCGGCGCTGCCAATGCCGCGTTGCTTGCCATCGCCATGCTCGCGACCAGCGATCCCGCGCTTGCCGAGCGACTCGAGGACTTCCGCGCGCGACAAACCGCCGCTGCGCGCGCGATGGCCCTGCCCGTGAGTGCGCAATGATCCTTGCGATGAGTCCACGAGCTGTTTCCATACGCCCGACCGTCCTGCCGGTGGCCGCATGACATCTGCTCCAGCGCCACGCCGGCCCGTTTCGCCCTTGCCGCCGCGCTCCTGGCTCGGGATGCTCGGCGGCGGGCAGCTTGGCCGGATGTTTTGCACGGCCGCGCAAAGCCTCGGCTATCGTGTCTGCGTTCTTGATCCGGGCGCGGACAGTCCGGCCGGCAGCGTGGCTGATCGACATCTGCTCGCCGACTATCTCGATGAGGCGGCGCTGGCCGAACTCGCGAGCCTGTGCCGCGCCGTCACCACCGAGTTCGAGAACGTGCCGTCGCGTGCACTCGAGTTCCTCGCCGGTCGTTGCATTGTGAGCCCGGCTGCACGGTCGGTCGGGATCGCTCAGGACCGGATCGCCGAGAAGGCCTTCATTCGCGACCGCGGCGAGGCTACCGCTCCGTATTCGCCGGTGCTTCGTGTCGAGGATCTGGGCGAAGTCGCTCCGCAGCTGTTGCCGGGCATCCTGAAGGTGGCGCGGCTGGGCTACGATGGCAAGGGACAGGCGCAGGTCACCACACCGGAAGAGGCGCGAGCCGCATTCGAGCGTTTCGGCCGGGTGCCCTGCGTGCTCGAGAAGCGCCTGGAGCTCGAGCGCGAAGTCTCGGTGATCCTGGCGCGCGGCTTCGACGGGGACTGCATCTCATGGCCCGTCGCCGAGAATGTCCACGTGGCAGGCATTTTGTCGACCTCCACTGCCCCGGCGCGCATCACCGCGGCGCTGTCGGGAAGGGCGGAGGCGGCCGGGAGGCGCATCGCGCAGGCCCTCGACTATGTCGGTGTCCTGTGCGTGGAATTCTTCGTGACAACCGATGGGTCGCTCCTCGTGAACGAGATGGCGCCGCGCCCGCACAACTCGGGCCACTACTCGATCGACGCCTGCGTGACCAGCCAGTTCGAGCAGCAGGTGCGCGTGCTCGCCGGCCTGCCGCTGGGCGCCACGCATCAGCACAGCCAGGCGGTCATGCTGAATCTGCTCGGTGACTGCTGGCACACGCCCGGCGGCGAGCCGCCATGGGCGGAAATCCTCGCGCACCCGCAAACCAAGCTGCATTTATACGGGAAATCCGAGCCACGCCCGGGACGCAAGATGGGTCATATCACAGTGCTTGCCGATTCGCCTGCGCAAGCAACGAAGGTCGCGGCGCAGATCGCGCAAACGCTGCGGATCGTGTAATGAGCAGGGCCGCAACGCGATCGTTCAGCGCCGCAGGCGCTCTTCCAGGCCGTGCTCGGCCATGATGTCGCCCGCCGCCCTGCACCCGATGCCCACGCCGATTTTCCCCGACGCTGCCGCGATCGAAGCCGCTGCCGGCGAGCTCGCGGCGGGCCGGCTCGTCGCATTCCCCACTGAAACCGTCTACGGGCTCGGCGCCGATGCCGGGTCTTGCGAGGCAGTGGATCGCATCTACCGCCTCAAGGGCCGGCCTGCCGACCACCCGCTCATCGTCCACGTCACTGGGGCGAAGCAAGCACAGCGCTGGGCGCATTGGAACGATTCTGCTCAACGACTGGCCGACGCGCTCTGGCCGGGGCCGCTCACCCTGATCCTGCAGCGACTTGCGCACGCACCGGGCTGGGCCTGCGGCGGGCAGGCAACGATCGGGCTTCGCGCCCCGGCTCATCCGGTGGCGCGCTTACTGCTCGAGGCGTTCGAGCGGCGCGGCGGCATGGGGGTGGCCGCGCCCTCGGCGAACCGTTTTGGCCGCGTCAGCCCGACGCGCGCTTCGCATGTGATCGCTGATCTGGGCGACGAGGCTCCGTGGGTGCTCGAGGGCGGAGCGTGCGAGGTCGGGGTCGAATCGACGATCGTCGATCTGTCTCGCGCTGCACCGGCGCTGCTGCGCCCCGGTGGTATCCCGGCGCAGCGAATCGAGGCCGTGCTCGGGGAGCGTTTGCGCTCGCCCGGTGCGACCGCACCTCGCGCGTCGGGAACGCTCGCGGCCCACTACGCGCCACTCATACCCGTGGAGTTGGTCTGCCCGCAGGCGATTGCCGGCCGGCTGGCGGCACTGGCGGCACGCGGCGTGCGCGTGGCGGTCTGGTCGAGCCAGCGCCCCGGCGAGGAGGCGGCGCACTGGGAGCCTGCAGCGAACGAGCCGAGAACGCTGGCGCACCAACTCTACGACACCTTGCGCCGCCTCGATCGATCGGGTTTCGACCGACTGCTGATCGAGCGTCTGCCCGCTACCGATGAGTGGGCGGCTGTCCTTGACCGATTGGTTCGCGCGGCCGCCGGAACACCGGCCCCCGACTGACAACCGTTCCCGATTGAGCGTCGTTCCCCGATTGGCACTGCTGCCCGATTCAGCACACACCCCCAGCGGCGCGCTCATGCTCTTTCGGCGGGCGGCACGAGCAGCAAGGGCCGCCGACACAGCCTGAGCACCTCCTGCGCGATCGAGCCCAGCAAAGCCGCGGCAAGACCGGAGCGGCCGAGCGTGCCCAGGCAGATCAGGTCGGCATCGAACTGCTCGGCCTGTTCAATGATGGCCCGCGCCGGCCGGTCGTTTTCGACCACCTCGTGGCGAATCGTCCTGTGTCCGAGCCGCTCGGGCGCCGGCATCAGCGCCTGCAGCGCCCGTTCGCGATTCGCGCGCGCGGCGGCGTGCTCGGACGCGAACTCGCTGTATGAGGCGCGTCCGTAGGCGCCGTCGAGCATCTGATTGGGGCTCATGATATTAACGATCTTGATTTCCGAGCCGGCCGGCGCGAGCGCGAGTGCATGGAAGACCGCTCGATTGCCGGTTTCCGACAGGTCGGTGGCAATTAGCACCCGACGAAGCTCGCGAGGGACCAGCGCCGCAGTGCCGGCAGCCGCCTCGATTGTCGGCACCACGATCAGGTTGGTGGCAGCGTCGCGCAGCAGGTGCAGGGAGACCGAACCGGCGAACAATCGCTGCAGGGCGCCCCGCTGGTGGGTACCGGAGATCACCAGATCGATCGCTTCGCGCTCGGCCAAGTGGGCCAGCCGGCCCCCTGGGTCGCCATGATGAGGTGCGACCAGCACATCGACCGGCAGCTCCGGTTCGAGTTGCGAAACGCGGTTGGCGAGCGCCGCGCGCAAGTGCTCCTGCGCGCTCTCGGGCGCGTCGTGCAGCCCGATCCGGGTGGCCTCGCGCTTCGGATCGGAGGTAAAAGCAGCCACGATTTCGCAAGGCGCGAGCCGGGAGAGCCGGGCCGCAAATGCCAGCGCCGAGGCCGCCTGTGGCGAGAAGTCGAATGCGACCAGGATCCGCAAGGGGCGCTCTGCGCGCAGCCACGCGTTCAGCGGCGCCGGATCGCGAATCACCAGCATTGGAACGGATGTTCGCGATAACGTGCGCTCGCAGGTCTTGCCGACCGAGACGCCAGCGCCGTCGCGCGCGCCGGTCGCGGCAAGCACGACGATCGAGTCGTCGTGGCGTGCGGCTTCGCCCAGAAGCGCTTCATCGGGCCAGCCATCGGGCATCGCGATGTCGACCGGTGCGCCGAGCGTGCGCAGGTGCCGCGCTTGCTCGTCGAGCCGTTCGCGAGCCGCCGCCTCGAGTGCTTGCAGCACTTGCGCAGCGCCCAATCCTCCGCCACGGGCGTCGAGCGCGTGCAGGAGCGTCATTCGTCCGCCGGCGCGCGCCGCGAGCAGCGCCGCGACCTCGGCCGCCTGGCGTCCACGCTCGCTGAAGTCGGTTCCACAGATGATTCGCATCGCTCGATCCTGTTGCCCGCGACCATCCAGTGTAGCCGCGACGGAAGGCCTTGTGGCTCGACGCGTGACTGCCTTCTTCGTGGGGTGGGCGAACGAACTGCTGCCCGGTGCCGCCCAGCTCAACCGTGCTGTGCCAGGAAGCGGGTGATCGCTGCCAGGACCGCGTCGGGTCGATCCAGGTGCGGACTGTGCCGACACTGCTCGAGCGCGAGCAATTGGGCCTGCGGCACGAGTTCAGCGATCCGGTCGATCTGGCGCATCGTGCCGTACTCGTCCTGCTCGCCCTGGATTGCGAGCACCGGGCAATGAATCGTCGCCACCTCGGCTTCGATGTTCCAGTTGGCGAAGGCCGGAGACAGCCAGATATCGGCCCAACCGCCGAACGCGCCATCGACATCGGCATGGTAGCGAGCAAGGCGCTCGCGCAGGCCCGCTGCTCGGCCATTGTGCTTGCGAAAGCTGGCCACTGCCTCGGCGATCGCCGCCAGGCTGATCGGCTCGACGAACAGATGAGGCGCCATGGCCACTACCGCGTGCGCCTTGCCTGGAAAGCGTCCGGCATGAATCAGCGCGATCGATGCGCCATCGCTATGACCCACCAGCACCGGCGTGGCAAGATCGAACGCTTCGAGCAAGGCGGGCAGCGCCTGCTCTGCCTCCTCATGCAGGAATCGCTGGCCGCGCGCAGCGCTCAGGGGCTCGGACTGACCATATCCGAGACGCGATACGACCAGTCCGGGGCGGTTGGCGGCTTCGCAGACTGCTTGCGGAAAGCCTCGCCAAAGTGCAACGCTGCCGAGCCCTTCATGAAGAAAGACGAGCGGCGATTCGACTGCCGCCGGTTCGCCGATCAGCCGGCATTCGAGACGCCGCCCGTCGATCACGCGATCCAGATCGCGGATCGCCAGGGTGCGCGGCATCAAGCGGCCTGCGGCGCCCGTTGCAGATCGTCTTGCGCGGCGCGCACCTTTTCGAGCCACTCTGCCATCCAGGGCACGGCGATCTCTTCAGGCATATTGTTGTCGGCAGCGTCGATGGTGGCGCGCGCGCCGATCCGTTGCGCGCCCAGGCTCTCGAGCAGCAGATCGAACTTGCGCCCCCCGAAGTTGAAGGTGTCGTGGAATGTGCGATCGCCAAGCCCCAGAACACCGTACCGAACATTCGACAGATCGGGCTTTTGCTTTTTCAGCGCGCCGAAGAAGTCCTGCGCATTGTCGGGCACGTCGCCGGCGCCGTAGGTGGAGGTGCAGATCAGGAACACCGAGTCGTGCTCGAACACCTCAGGGGTGAGGTCGTCCATACGGGTGACGGTGATCCGGGTGTCGGCCGTGGCGTAGGTCAACTCGATCTCCTGGGCGACGATCTCGGCGTTGCCGGTCATTGTTCCGACCAGAATCTCGATGTCCATGTCACGCTCCGAACGAGAAATATAATGCACAATTGGTCTTATTCCGGAAGTGTATTGCGTTGCCGCAGTCACTGAGCCAACTTCCCGGTCCCGTAAGGGTTTCTTCGGATGCGCGCAGCGCAGGCCGGCACGCGATAATCAAACGAGACCGGCCGGATCGAGTTCCTCGACGAGTTGCCCAAGGCGCCGAGCAGAAAGATCCAGCGAATCCGGTTGCGCGAAGGAGATCGGAGGCAAGGCCGTGACGAAGTGCTGGCTGAAGGTCGACAAGGAAACGAAGCTCGGGGAACTGCCGACCGACGCAACGCCAGGGCTGTCGGGCGGCGAGGAAGCGGCTCGCGCGCAGACCGACGCGCTGCGCGACGAGTTGATCGATCTGCAGCAACGGCTTTGGGCCGGGCGGCGGGGCCGGTTGCTGGTCCTGTTGCAGGCGATGGACACCGGCGGCAAGGACGGCCTGATCCGCAAAGTGTTCTCGGGCGTCAACCCGGCGGGTGTGAAGGTGTCGCGTTTCGAGCAGCCCACGCCGATCGAGTTGGCCCACGATTATTTATGGCGCGTGCATCCGCATGTGCCGGCGGACGGCGAAATCGCGATCTTCAACCGCTCTCAGTATGAAGACGTGCTGGCGGTGCGGGTGAACGACCTGGTGCCCAAGGCGGTCTGGAAGCGGCGCTACCGTCACCTGCGCGATTTCGAGAAGATGCTTTCCGACGAGGGCACGACAATCGTCAAGCTGTTCCTGCACATCGGTTACGACGAGCAGCGTGAACGTCTGCAAGCCCGGCTCGACCGCCCGGACAAGCAGTGGAAGTTCGATCCGCACGACCTCGAGCAGCGCAAGCACTGGAATGACTACATGCGCGCCTATCGAGATGCGATCGTCGAGACCGACTGCGACGATGCTCGATGGTACGTTATTCCCGCCGACCACAAGTGGTTTCGCGACTGGGCCGCGATGCGCATCCTCGTGGACACCCTGAAGCGGATGAAACCGGAGTATCCGGAGCCGCAGTTCAATCCCGCCGCGTTCAAGGTGGTCTGAGAATCGGCGTCTCAGGGCATGTACTGGCCGCCATTCACTTCGATGATCTGGCCCGTCACGTAGCCCGAGAGCTTGTCGGAGGCGAGGAACAAGAAGGCGCCCACGCACTCGTCGGCGCTGCCCAGGCGGCCCATCGGAATCGTGGCCTTGAAGCCTTCCAGTTGCGCCGGCGTGCTGAACTTCTCGTGAAAGGGCGTGATGATCACGCCGGGCGCCACCGCATTCACCCGGATGTTGTCCTTGGCGAGCTCCTTGGCCAATCCCCGCGTGGCAGTGCTGATGAACGCCTTGGACGCCGCGTAGAGCACCGCGCCCGGACCGCCGCCGTGGCGCGCTGCCACCGAGGTCACGAAAATCACGTTGCCGCCGCCCTTCTGGCGCATGTGCGGGACCGCCGCCGAAGTGGCCATCCACGCCGAGCGGGCGTTCAGATCCAGCACTTCGTTGAAAAAGGTGTCGTCGGTCGATTCGATCGGCACCCGCCGAACCAGGGCGCCGGCATTGTTCACGAGGATGTCGATTCGCCCGAACTTCTCGACCGTCGCCTCGATGCTCGCTCTCATCTGCGCGCTGTCGAGGGCGTCTGCCTTCACCGCGAAGGCTTCTCCGCCAGCGGCTCGAATCTCCTCGGCGATGCGCTCCGCGGCGTCGTGGCTGCTGTTGTAGTGAACCGCGACCTTGACGCCGAGTCGACCGAATTCACCCGCAACCGCAGCACCGATTCCGGTCGATCCGCCCGTGACCAGCGCGACCTTGCCTTTGATGTCATTCATGCTTTCGTCTCCCTGTCGGTAGAACTGTAGATCAGGTGTGGAATTAGAACGCCTGTGCGGGGAATCGCCAAATGGGCACCCTTCTCCTCGAGTGGCGGGGCGGGCGTAGCGCCCTCGGGGGCGATCAACACGGCGGCGCGAAAGCGACAGACGGCACGCACGTGCATCGTGCGCAGAAAATGCTTGACACGCGGGCGACCGTCGTCTGAAGGTTAGAAGCCGGCACAGGCAAGGAGAATCCCCATGGCCCCGAAGACCGCATCCAAGCCCTTCTACAAGTCGCTCTATCTCCAGGTGATCGCCGCCGTCATCATTGGCGTGCTGCTCGGGTACTTCTATCCGAAAGTCGGAGAGTCGATGAAGCCGCTCGGGGACGCCTTCATCCGCTTGATCAAGATGATCATCGCGCCGATCATCTTTTGCACCGTGGTGGTCGGTATCGCCGGCATGGAGGACATGAAGAAGGTTGGCAAGACCGGTGGCCTCGCGCTGCTTTATTTCGAGGTTGTGAGCGGTGTCGCGCTGGTGGTCGGCCTGGTGATGGTCAACGTACTCAAGCCGGGCGCCGGCATGAATATCGACCCGACGACGCTCGACACCAAGGCGATCGCAGCCTACACGGATCCGAACAAGATGGAGGGCACGGTTGGCTTCCTGATGAACATCATTCCGAACACGCTCGTCGATGCCTTCGCCAAGGGAGAAATCCTGCAGGTGCTGGTCATCGCCGTGCTTTTCGGCTTTGCGCTGCACCGGTTCGGTGGCCGCGGCACGCTAATATTCGACATGATCGAGAAAACCTCGCATGTCCTGTTCACGATCGTCGGCTACATCATGAAGGTTGCGCCGATCGGCGCCTTTGGCGCCATGGCGTTCACGATCGGCAAGTACGGCGTGGGCTCGCTGTTCTCGCTGGGCAAGTTGATGGGCACTTTCTACCTGACCTGTCTGGTGTTCGTTTTTGTCGTGCTTGGGCTCATCGCACGCTTCAACGGCTTCAGCGTCTGGAAGCTCATCAAGTACATCAAGGAGGAATTGCTGATCGTGCTCGGCACCTCCTCCTCGGAATCGGTACTGCCGCGCATGATGGAAAAGATGGAGAACCTCGGCGCGCATAAAACCACGGTCGGCCTCGTGATCCCGACCGGTTATTCCTTCAATCTCGACGGCACGGCGATCTACCTCACGATGGCAGCGGTGTTCATCGCTCAGGCAACCAACACCCCCATGACGCTGATGCAGGAGATCACGCTGTTGGCCGTCCTGTTGCTCACTTCGAAGGGGGCGGCCGGCGTAACCGGCAGCGGATTCATCGTATTGGCGGCCACGCTCTCCGCGGTGGGTCACGTGCCGGTGGCGGGCCTGGCGCTGATCCTGGGTATCGACCGCTTCATGTCGGAAGCCCGTGCCCTGACCAACCTGGTCGGCAATGGCGTTGCAACCATCGTGGTTGCCAGATGGACCGGCGAACTCGACGAGGTCCGGCTGCACGCAGGGCTGAACAACGAGACATGGATCGAGGCGCAGGAACCGGAGGAACTGGTCAATTCGAGGGATGCGCACATGCCGATGGGGCATGCGAGCTAGGCCTGGACGAAGAAGGCGAGGGCAGCCGCCGTTCCGCGGGGGTCGCGGCCGGGTTCCCGCGGCCCCTGGCCGTGGTCGCCGGGGCCTCCCGACAACCGAACGGAACGCCGCTCGCGAGCAGCATAAGCCAAACCTGCGCCTTGCCGGCGGGCGAGCAACGGGCGTCCCGACGTGTTAAGTTTGCGCAAGCGCCCCGAATGACCGCCCCGGCGCGCGCTGGCTTGCAAGCGGCCTTTGCAGTGAGTCCAGATGCGTCGAGACGCCCGCTTCCCGAATCTGTTCATTGTCGACCACCCCCTGATCCAGCACAAGCTGTCGCACATGCGCGACCGGGTTACCTCGACGCGCACCTTCCGCGAGTTGCTGCGCGAAATCACCCTGCTGATGGGCTACGAAATCACGCGCGATATGCCGTTGACCATGCGCCGAATCGACACGCCGCTTGCGCCGATGGATGCTCCGGTCATTGCCGGCAAGAAGGTCGCGATCGTACCGGTGCTGCGCGCTGGCCTCGGCATGGCCGATGGCCTGCTCGAACTGATCCCGTCGGCGCGCGAAGGCCACATCGGGCTGTATCGCGGCGAGGATCACCGGCCGGTCGAGTACTACGTACGGCTGCCCGAGCCCGAGGGGCGCGTGTTCATCGTCTGCGATCCGATGCTGGCCACCGGCTACTCGGCGGTGCACGCGGTGAGAGCGCTGACCACGCGCGGTGTCGCGCCCGACTCGATCCGCTATCTGGCCCTGGTCGCCGCGCCCGAGGGGGTGGCAACCTTCGAAAAGGCGCATCCCCAGGTGCCGGTCTACGTGGCGGCTCTCGACAGCCATCTGGATGAACACGACTACATCGTTCCGGGTCTCGGCGATGCCGGCGACCGGATCTTCGGCACGAAGAACTGAAGGGGCGGCCGCCTTCGGCGCTCGTTACGCGCGACCAGGCGACGGGCGTCGCGCGGCCCCGAAGCAGCCGGGGCGGCGACCCAACACAAAGCGAAGCGGCACTCGATCACAGAGGAGAAAGCAGCAATGAAGGTGTTCGAACGGCTGGCCGACCTGAAGCCCCTGGTGGGCCAGGAAATCGGCGTGAGCGACTGGTTTCCGGTCTCTCAGGAACGCATCGATCAGTTCGCCGAGGCGACCGGCGATCATCAATGGATTCACGTCGATCGCGAGCGTGCGGCGAAGGGGCCGTTCGGCACCACGATCGCACACGGCTTTCTCACGCTGTCGATGCTGCCGCTGTTTCTCGAAACCGCGGTCGACATTCGTGATGTCCGGATGGGCGTGAACTATGGCCTGAACCGGGTGCGCTTCATTTCGCCGGTGCCGTCCGGCAGCGAACTGCGCGCCCGGACCCGTTTGCTGGCTTACGACGAGTTGCCCGATGGCGGCGTGCAGTTGACAACCGAGGTTACGATCGAGCGCAAGGACGGCGACAAGCCGGCCTGCATCGCGGAGGCGATTTCACGACGCTACGTCTGAGGGCTTTCCTGACGGCCGCGTGGACTTCGGCCTTGATATCGGCCGCCGCTGCAGTTGGGCCGCTGCGCCTTCGACGCGCCCGGCACTGAAGCAATGGCACTTACTTAGGCCGCCGGTGACTTTGCAGCCACAGCCACTGCGGATGCGTTCTTCCGGGCAGTGCCTCGGCAAGTGCGCTGAGGCTGGCTCGCGGGGAGGCCCAGGCGCCGCAGCCGCTGCACCGCGAGTACGGCCGCGGGCTGTCCGATCGCGCCTTGCCGAAGGCCGTGCGGTAGGCGACAACCTTCGAGTCCATGGTCATCACCCGAACGCCGCATCGTCGGCACAACGCGGCCCGGTCGAGGAACTGCGACACCTGCTCGCGCAGGACGGGCGCCTGCAGTTGCCGCAGCCAGCAGGAATCCGTCGACGGCTGCCAGCGGATCGGTGGTGGGCAACCCGTTCTTGTCCACGGCCCGGCTCGCCGTTATTGGATCGCCCCCATCCCAGGCGGTCCTGATCTTTCCTCGCGCCGCGACACTCACTGCCAGTGGCCCTCTACGACTACGATCCGAGTCGCCGCGGCGAGGTGCTATCGTGTGCATCAACTGAGTGTCGACAGACGGTCAATAGACCCCGATCAGGTTCACATTGGTTGGCCGGACGAGTCCCTGATGTTGTACCGTCGAGGCTTCCGGTGACCAGGCGGGCAGTTGCGGCAACAGCAGGCTCATCCATCATGTCCAGGTGATTGCCAGGCATTTGATATACGACCATGCCCCGCGCCGCGAGGTCGAGCCACAATGGCTCAGGATCCATACTCTCGGTGGCTTTCCACAATGCAATTGTGCCTCGATACTCGCCTGGCTTGTAATTCAGCAGTAGCCGCTCGGTCGCCTGCAAGAAGCTGGCTGACAATTGCATTTGTTGAATTTGTTCGTCGTTGATCGGTAATGGCCGTTCCAGCATTGACAACGGCTTCCGCCGGAGCTCGACCACAACTCCCGCAGCCCTGGCAAAAATGCCTCGGAACTTGCGGATTATCGCCGACCGTAATTTAGTTGACAAATGCCGGAATTTTCTGTCGATCCGCAATCCCGAGGTCTGATCCAGAACTGCAGCCAATCGTCGGCGTAAATTATTTGACCCCGACGCGTTCATGCACCTCTCCTGGTACTCTCGTCCACGGGGATTGTTCATCACGAAAGAGTCGAAGACGAGAACCGGGCCTTCAATCTGCTCGCCTTGCGCTTGGAGTTGCATGACCATCTCGAATGCGATCACTCCGCCCACACATGCGCCGCCGAGGCAGTACGGACCGACTGGCTGGACAGTCTTGATTTCAGAAATATAGCGAGAAGCCAGTTCTTCAATACTCTCACTTTGATCGAACGGGCGCCCGAGCCCGTCTTGCTTCGTCTCTGCGCGGATCGTATAGATTGGGCGATCCTTGCCCATTCGCGATACCAGAGCACGGTAGAAAAATACATAGCCTCCACCAGCATGAATCAGGAACAAAGGCGTTTTGAGCCCATGTGGCTGCATGCAGACGACCAACGCTGAAGTGTGCTCCGTGGCGGAGCCGATGATTCGAGCGAGCGCCTCGATTGTCGGTTCCTCGAGGAATGTGATGACAGGCAATCCTTCAGCAAAGACACGGAACTGCTGCTTGACCTCCGCCAACATCGGGTCGAGAAGGTTTCCGGACCCCGGAAGGGCAACAAAGCTATCGCGGATACCGATTTCAAGACCTGGAAAGTGACGCTCCCATATTGCCAGCAGCCGGCGCTCTGTGCTCGTTCGCGGCTCGTTGTTTCTCGCCAGGCTTTTGCCTGAAACATCCTCGATCGGTGGTGATGGGTTGGTATCGGTAAGGCTGACGGATAACCCCACGACCGTCGGTGAATCGAACAAGATCTGCAGGGGAAGATTGACATTGAAGGTGCTGGAAATCGACGACATCAATTTCACCGCGAGTAGCGAGTGACCGCCCAGTTCAAAGAAGTTGTCGTGAATTCCGACCTGCGGCATACCCAACACGTCGGAAAAAATCCGTGTCAGCAGCCTTTCGGTCTCATTGCGCGGGTGGGTCGAGCACCTCGAATGACCACTCCTGGCGCCACGCTGCGGGGCCGGGAGCATCTTGCGATCGATCTTTCCGTTGGGAGTCAGCGGAAAGGCATCTATTTCAACGATATATTGCGGAATCATATAGTCCGGCAGCGTGTTTCGGAGGTGCTGCCGCAACTGCGACTCCCGATTCGCCGGACCGGGTGAGGTAACGACATAGGCCGCCAGACATTGGTCGTCGGCGCGATCATCCCTAAGCATGACAACGGCTTGCTTGACGGAGTCATGCCCCGCCAATGCGGCTTCGATTTCGCCAAGCTCGATCCGGAACCCCCGAAGTTTCACCTGGTCGTCCATGCGGCCCAGGTGGACGATATTCCCATCCTCCCGGTATCGCGCCAGATCACCGGTGCGATAGAGTCTTGCGTCGTGCTGTTCGGAGAAGGGATTGGAGAGAAATCGCTCGGCCGTCAGCTCCGGGCGATTCTTGTAGCCCCTGGCGACCCCGTCGCCACCAATGAACAACTCGCCCGCAACGCCCACCGGAACTGGCTGCAAGTTCCGGTCAAGAACGTACATGCAGGTGTTGGCGATCGGGCGACCGATGGTGATCTCAGGGTCGGCAGGACCAACGCGATGGATCGAGGACCAGATCGTGGTCTCCGTGGGACCGTACATATTCCAGAGCCCGGCCGTACGATCCAGTAGCTGGTTCGCGAGCTCTCGCGGCAGCCCTTCACCGCCGCACAAGGCCTTCATCCCCGGAGTACCGGACCACCCGGCAGCGATCAGTATTCGCCAGGTCGCCGGAGTTGCCTGCATCACGGACGGCCGCGTCTGCTCGATGTGCTTCTTGAGCCGCAGACCGTCGGAGGCGACTTGGCGGGTCACCAGATCCACGCGGCCGCCGACAATCAATGGCAAAAAAAGCTCCAATCCGGCAATGTCAAACGACAGCGTGGTCACGGCCAAGAGCACGTCCTGTTCCGTGCAGCCAGGTTCGGCTCGCATCGAGCAAAGAAAATTGGTCAGGGCTCGATGCGTGATTTCAACACCTTTGGGTTTGCCGGTCGATCCAGATGTATAGAGGATATAGGCGAGATCCTCAGGTGCCATGTTCTGCTGCAAATTCTCCCGCTGCTCCTGGCTGATCACTGCCTCGCTCGCGTCCATACAGGCGATCTGAACATTCTCGTGAGGCAACAATCCCAGCAAGCTCTTCTGGGTGAGCAACACTGCGCATTGGGAATCCGCGAGCATGAACGCCAGGCGCTCCGGAGGAAAGGCCGGATCCAGCGGCACATAGCTTGCCCCTGTCTTCAGGATCGCGAGCAGTCCTGTCATCATCTGCAAGGATCGTTCGAGACAAATCCCGACGGCGACCCCAGTCCCCACTTTCATGCGGCGCAGATAACGCGCCAGCTGGTTAGCTCTGCGATTTAGCTCGTCGTAGCTGAGTGTTTCACTCTCAAAGGCAACCGCGGTGGCAGCGGGTGTCTTCTTGACCTGCTCCTCGAACAACTGGTGGATACAACGATCTCTTGGATAGGCGGCTGCGGTTCTCTTGAAGAGTTCGAGAAAGGCACGGCGTTCCGATTCGTCGAGCATGTCGAACCGGTCCACAGGCAGATCGGGCGCCACCTTGGCGCATTGGGAAAGCAATGCAATGAATCGCCGTTGATGCGCGCGCAGTATCTGCTCGGAGTAGAGATCCGGATTGGCGTTGAAATCGATGCGCACGTCGGCCCCATCTTTGGTGTCGTAGATGGCGATGACGAGATCGTTGACAGGTCCGATTGCAAGTTTGTGGACGCGTGTGGGGGTGCCGTCGAACCGCAGGTCGTAGTCAAAGGCCATGACGTTGATCGTGGGACCAAAGAGTTCCAGATCGTTCGGCCGCAATCCGAGATCACGACGCAGATCCTCGGCCCTGTAACGCTGGTGGCGCAGAATCTGGCGCATGCCCCGCGATACCTGGTTGACAAGATCTTCAAACCGGCAATGAGGGTCTATCTTCAGTCGCAAAGGAAGAACGTTCGTGCACATACCGACGATGCTGCGCATCTTCGTGCCGAAACGTGCAGTGAGTGGAATACCGACGGCCAGATCGGTCACGCCGGTGATTCGCTGGCAATAGATAACCGCGGTTGCCGTAAGAAGCTCAGGAAGACTCACTCCTGTTCTACTGCACAGCAAGCGCAGATCGACAACGTCCGCCTGGGGGAGGTAGCAGGTAGAACGAATGAACCCACGCGAACGCTGTGGCCGCCTTCCGCAAAGGGTTGCCGGCGCCGGAAATGCTTCGAGTTGATTCAACCAGAAGTCGTGGTCCCTGACAAAGTGAGTCGAACGACGGTATTTGTCATCGTCATCCAGAATGTCGAACCAGGACCGGGCTTGATGCTCTTGCGCCCCCCCTCCGTCCTCGCCGAGCGCCGAATAGGCATCGGCCAGTTGCTGTGCGATCAGCGCACCACCGAACCCGTCGTTGGCGATGTGGTGGTAGCGGTGGTACCAGAAGAATCGGGCAGCGCTGACGCGAAACAGGCAGAAGCCGAACACCGGGCCCTGCACAAGGTTGACAACGCGTTCCATGTCGTGCGCCATCCATTGCTCGGCGGCGGCGCAGGGGTCCGTAGACGTGCTTACGTCAATGAACGGCATTGTCCAGTCGAAGTCGGGATCGATACGCTGCTGTGGACCTTGATCGGTCTCGACGATTCGGATATGCAGTGCATCTGCTTGCGCTACGACCTGGCGAAGCGCAGTGTCGAAACGGACGACGTCCAATGGACCCTGGATTTCGACGTACTCGGCAATGTTGAACACCGGACTTTCCGGATCGAGGCACTGGGCAATCCATATTCCCATTTGCGCAGACGATAGCGGCCGGATTGTTCCCCGCGTGGTCAGCTTATTCATTGGATCATGGGTTTCTTTCAAAACCATAATTTAAGAGAGGTTGCGCTGCCATGTTTGCTGTTATGAAGCGTTTGTCTGATGACAGCTGTGGCTCGCCGGACTTGAGCTTAGCTATAAGTCATTATTCTCATGATCCAGTGAAGCTCTCCGTGCATCCCCCAATGACCACATCATGCCAGAAATGGGCGCCCGCACTCCCCGGCTCTCTACGCTCAGAAACAATAAATCTCACGTGCGATCAACCTTTTGCAAGAGGCTCACATTGCCAGTCAGTTTCGCGCAGTAAGAATTGGTGATTGGTCGCGGATGGAAGCGCGACGGGCGGCAGAACTCGCGTAAGGCCGCGCCAGTGTTCCCAGCCAGGGGGGCATGACCCACAGTCCCTTAACGAGGCTCGCAGACCAGCCAGCCGCGTCGAGGCCTGACCCTTCGGATGCCCTGCGGGCAGCCTTGCCCTGACTGGTTCGAAAGCGCCAACACGCCAAGTTCCGCTGACCGTCCTGCAGCCGAAAGTTTACCTATGGGCGCTGATCGCATCGCAGTAGGCTCAAGTTGGCTTTCTGCGAGGCGCACCTCGCGCACCTCCACGCCAGCGTCGGGCAACTGCACCGCGAGCGCCGCAACCGACCCGGGACCAATTTCCAGATCGAGCAAAGTTCCGCCTGACAGCGCCACGCCATCGTGCGCGGCCCACCGGCGACCTGGCGCATTGGGAGTTCCGGTACACCATGCGCGGGGTCTGTCGACGAGCCCAATCAAGTTCAGTTTTGCAGAACACCTCACCGGCAATAACAAGCGCGTCCCACACGTCGGCGCAGGCTTGCACGTCGATGCCGAAGCGCACACCGTGACCGACCGCAATCAACGTGGGGAACATCCGGTTGTCCGGCGCCAGTGGCGTTGGGGGTGGATGACTTGGCGATTGCCATTATGGCACTACCCTTCGGACGCGCAGGAGGCGGCGAACAAGCGAGGGACGGCGGCACACAAGTGCCCCACCGACCCCTTGTTGCCGTCCCCTCGCTGCCGTCTGCTGGTTCGCTCAGGGACTCAGCTCTTGCGACGTGCGAAGCGTCGAGCGGCTCCGAGACCGAGCAGGCCCACGCCGAACAGCGCAGCGCTGACCGGTTCCGGTACCTGGCTCGGCTGTGCTCCGACCATGACGTTGATCGCGGAACGGCCGAGTTCGGCTCCTCTCCTGCTGGCGGTCAGTGCGAAGCTGTACTCGCCCACCGCGTACGGATCGAACGATGCATAGTCAGGCGTGTTGGCGAACAAAGAAGTGGACAGGCTGCCGAAGCTCAGGTTCTGTGAGCCCTGGTTGCCGCCGAAGGTCAATCCAAGGAAAGTCTTCGGATTGAAGGAACCCAAGGCGGATTGATCGGTATTCGCGCCCGGATCGAAGTCGTACAGCAGTTGAAAGTCGTAGGTATTCAGGTTGACGCCTGTGGACCCCGAGATATACCAGCCGAAGTTCCACAGCGAGCCTTGCGTGCCGGCCCCCGGATTCGCGGGATTGCCACCGTTCTTGCCCGGCTCGGCGTAGAAGGTCCCGGCGCCATCATTGGTCAGCGCCTCGTTGCCGTAGCGCTGATGGGCGGTGAGGCCGAGGGTGATGGTCTTCCCGCCGCCTAAGTCGACAGTCGACACCGCGACTGCGCTGTTGGGGATACCCTTTCCGCCAAAGGTGGCTGACGGCAAGGCGCCAAAGAAGTCGGAGTTCGGCGTGATCGGAGAGGCGTGGCCAAGTCCGGCACAACCGATCACCGCCGCTGCGACGGCGCCACGTACCGCGTATGAAAAGCTCTTGTTCATGAAATTGTCTAATTCCGCTTGAGGGTCAGTTCGAAAGCAACGCGCTCTTCGACTGGCCGCGCCCATTGCTTTGCGACGGGCGATTCCGGCGGGCAATGGATAAGCAGGATTCATGCCAAAACTGTCGGCCTAGGACTTATGGAGTAACTTCAATGACTTGCGCGCAACCCGTCCCAAGATTCGGGCGATCATCAACGCGCGACGTAAAGGCTTGCGACGTGACAAATTTCAGGCTGGGGAGCGCTCCTTCAGCGCCGCCACCTGCTCCGGCGTAAGACAGCGGCAGGCTCGCCCATGCAGTGCAAGATGCAGCCTGGCGGTTGCTTCGAGCTCCTCGATCGCGTCTCCCGCGGCCGACAGGCTCGTGCCGGCCACCACTGGCCCGTGGTTGGAAAGCAGCACGGCGTGATGGCGTCGCGCCAGCCGTCGCACGGCTTGCGCCAGTTCCATATCACCGGGCGCGTGATACGGCACCAGGGGCAGCGAGCCGATGCGCATCACGTAGTAGGCAGTGAGCGGCGGCAACACGTCCTCGGGGTCGACGTCGGCCAGCACCGACACCGCCGTCGACCAGGGTGAGTGCAGATGCACGACTGCGGCGCTGCGCTCGCGCTCTTCGTACATGGCGATGTGCAGGAAGCATTCCTTGGTCGGTTTGTCGCCCGTCAGGTGCACGCCGCTCGCATCGAGGCGCGATAGCCGTGCCGGGTCCAGCTCGCCCAGATTCGAACCGGTCGGTGTCATCAGGTAGCCATCGGCCAGGCGCACGCTCAGATTGCCGGTAGAACCGTGGGTGAGCCCGCGCGTGAACAGCGAGCGGCCGAGTCGGCACAGTTCTTCGCGCAGATGCGCTTCTTCGCTCGCCATTCGCTCGCCTCCTGCGCTTCATGATGACTCACGCCGTTGCCGGGCGCGAGCGCCCAGCCTCACTGCCTTCAGCGATCGAGCAGCGCCAGCGCCTTTTCGAAAAAGTCGGGTGCTCCGAAGTTGCCGGACTTCAAAGCGATGGCAAGAGGCTCGTCTTCAATCGTTTCAGTCCAGGGCACCCCGGGATCGATCTGCGGGCCGATGCGCAGCGCCCGGACCTCGAGGGCCTGCACCACCGCGCCCGAGGTCTCGCCGCCAGCGACGACGAATCGTCGCGTGCCACCGGTGCGCAGGGCGGCGGCCACCTCGGCGAGCATGTGCTCGACCAGAGCGCCCGATTCTTCGCGGCCCAAAGCCTGCTGGACCGCGCGGACCTCCTCGGGCGAGGCGCTCGCGTAGATCAACGCAACCTCGCCGCGTGAGTGGGCAGCGCGCGCGAAGGCCACCGCTTCGGCGGCGAGCGGTTCGCCACGCGCGAGTCGTATCGGATCAATCCGGTACGCGGGGCGCTGCGCGCGCCACTGCGCAACCTGGCCCAGTGTGGCTTGCGAGCAGCTGCCGGAAAGCACGGCGGCCGGGCCCGGCACGCGCGGCAGTGCCGGCGCGACCGGGTTGGCCGGAAGCAGTCCTGCGCGCCGGAAATTCTGCGGCAGGCCGATTGCGACGCCCGAGCCGGCGGTGATCAGCGCCAACTCGGCGAAGACCTCGCCCATGGTGATGAGGTCGGTGTCGCTGATGGCATCGACGATCGCGATTTCGACTCCGCCGGCTCGCAGGCGCGCCTTTGCTTCGCGGGTCGTGGCAACTCCGGCGGCGAGCGCCTGATAGCCGAGCAGGCCAACCTTGCGCGCAGTCTGTCGCTGCAGCACGCGCACGAGGTCGGAGTCGGTCATCGGCGTGAGAGGGTGGTCGCGCATTCCCGACTCGGACAGCAGTTGATCGCCGACGAACAGATGCCCCCGGAATATCGTGCGCCCCGCGGCCGGAAAAGCCGGGCAGGCAATCGTGAAATCGGTGTTCAACGCGTGCATCAGCGCGTCGATGACCGGGCCGATGTTGCCGCGATCGGTCGAGTCGAAGGTCGAGCAGTACTTGAAGTAGATCTGCCGGCAGCCGAGCGCGCGCAAGCGCTCGAGCGCGGCGAGCGATTGCGCCACCGCTTGGGCAGCTTCGATCGTGCGCGACTTGAGCGCGACGACTACCGCGTCTGCGTCAAGCGCGAGATCCGTATCGGGAACGCCGATCGTCTGCACCGTACGCATGCCGGCGCGCACGAGGTTGTTGGCAAGGTCGGTGGCGCCGGTGAAGTCGTCGGCGATGCAGCCGAGCAGCATATCGTTGGGCTCCGTCGGTGATCGCTTCGAGGGCTCGTTCAGGATTTGCGGCAGGCGTTGTCGGAGGCGCTCTTGGGCTGCGGCAGTTCGATGCCGGTGAGCCGCTCGAACATCTTGATCACCGCGGAATCGTCTTCCTTGCCGTGGCCGGCAGCGCTCGTGGCAATGAACATCTGCAGCGCCGAGGAGGTCAGCGGCAGCGGAAAGCTCAGCTTGCGCGCGGAGTCGAGCACGATGCCCAGATCCTTCACGAAGATATCGACCGCCGACAGCGGCGTGTAGTCGCCGGCCAGGATATGAGGCACACGGTTGCTGAACATCCAACTGTTGCCGGCGCTGTTCGTGATCACCTCGAACAGCGCATCGGGGTCGACGCCGGCCCGGATGCCGAGCGCCAGCGCCTCGGTAGCAGCCGCGATGTGCACACCGGCAAGCAACTGGTTGATCATTTTCACCTTGGATCCGGCGCCCGGCGAGTTTCCGAGCCGATAGACCTTGCCGGCGATCGCGTTCAGCACATCGGCCATCGCGTCGAAGGCGGCGGGCTCACCGGAGGCCATCACGGTCATCTTGGCGGAGGCCGCCCGGGCGGCACCGCCCGAGACCGGAGCATCGAGCATCCTCAAGCCGGCGCTGGCAAGCCGCGCGCCGAGTTCCTCGGCATAGTGCGGCGCCACCGTGCTCGACGCCATCACGATGCCGCCGCGCTGCAGGGCGCCCACTGCGCCGTTCTCGCCGAACAGCACCGCTTCAGTCTGCTCGGCATTCACGACCAGGATGATCAGCGCCTCGACACGGGCCGCGAGCGACGCCGGCATGGTGTGGGTAATGGCGCCATCAACAGCGAGCGCCTCGAGCACCGACTGGCGCACGTCGCAGGCATGAACCTCGAATCCGGCTCGCATCAACGACCGGGCAACGCCCAGACCCATGGCGCCCAGGCCGATGACACCGATCTTCGATACGTTCATGCTGACTCCAGGCAATTGGCGCGACGCGGGCGTCGCGTGACCAGCGTGGCGCCGTGGCGGCACCCCGCATGTTCATGGTACCGTTGTCGCCGAAGCTTGAGTGGCCGATCGCGACGTTTCTCGCGTCGCTGGCGGCGTCTGCGCCCGTCAGGCGAAAAGCTCCGCGGGCAGATCGAATCTAACCCCGAAAGCGGCCGGTTCTACTGAAAACCGGGTCAACCCGGCGAATCAACTGGACGAATCAGTCGCCTCGGTCGATGCCTTCACTGTGCCGGCGCGCGCGGCGATCAGCGAGCGATCGGGCAGCAGGAAAGCCACGAGCACGGCAAGCAGCGCGGCCACGATGCCGACGATGAAGGCGCCGCGAAAGCCCGCCTGCAGTATCCCGGTGTCAATGTCCGCCAGCGAACCGAGGGAAGCTCCGGGAGCGATGCCGCGCGAGGTGCGGACCGCGGCGAACAGGACCGAGGTCAGGATCGCGATGCCCAGGGCTCCGCCGAGTGTCCGGAACAGCGCGCTCACCGCCGTTGCAATCCCCATCTGCTCGGGCGCCACGGCCGATTGCAGGTCGACGATTGCCGACGGCAAGGTCAGGCCGATCCCCATGCCGCCGATGCCCATGGCGAGCGCGCCGCCTACGTAGGATTCGACCGGAACCACGGCCAGAGCGATGGTGCCGGCGAGAGCGATGATCGCCCCGACCAGCATGATCGGGCGGCAACGTGCGGTGCGCAGGATCGTGCGGCCAGCGATGAAGGCGCCGGTCGGAACGGTCAGCGTGAGCGGCAACATCCGCAGCGCCACGTCATCGGTGCGGGCTCCGCCGAGGGCTTGCATCCAGATGGGCAGCAATACGGAGTTGCCAACCAGCACGAAGAAGACCAGCACGGAGACCACGCAGCACAGCACCACTGTGCGGTTGGTGAACAGTTCTGGAGGCAGGATCGGCTCGGGTGCAACGCGTTCGCGCAGGGCGCACAGCACGAGACCCAGGGCGCCGACGCCGGCGAGCAGGAGGGTGGACGGCGCGGTCCAACTGTAACCCTGCCCGATCCGGGTCAAAGCGATCAGCACGGCGGTCAGGCCGACCGCAAGGAGCAGCGCACCCGGATAGTCGATGGGTCGTCTTTCGCCGCGAACCGGCAGGCGCGCCATGGCGCGGCGCGAAATCAGGAACGCTGCCGTAGCCAGCGGCACGGTGAGCCAGAAGATCGCACGCCAGGAGATGTAGTAGGTGAGATAGCCGCCAAGCACCGGACCGGCTACCGCTGCGGCGGCGAACACTCCGGACAGATAGCCCTGGTAGCGGCCGCGCTCGGGCCCGGGCGCGATATCGGCGACGGTGGCCTGCGACAAGGCCAGCAGTCCGCCGCCGCCGAGTCCTTGCAGGACTCGAAAGAGGATCAACTGCGGCATCGACTGCGCCAGCGCGCAAAGCACCGACGCAGCAAAGAAGATCGCAATCGCCGCCGACAGCAGGCGGCGCCGGCCGTACAGATCAGATAGCTTCCCGTAGACCGGCGTCGAAACCGCCGACGCCACGAGGTAGCCCGACACGATCCAGGGCAGCAGGTCGAAGTCGCCCAGGTCTCGTCCGATGGAAACGAGTGCCACCGCTACGATCGTCTGGTCGATCGCGGCGAGGAACATGGCCAGCAGCAGGCCGAGGACGACCCGGGTAACTTCCTGCGGAGAAAGAGGGGAGGCGGCGACTGGCGCCGCCACGGTCGCGTTCAATAGAAAACGCGATCAGGAAAAAGCCTGGATGCCGGTCTGCGCACGACCGAGGATCAACGCGTGGATGTCGTGGGTACCCTCGTAGGTGTTCACGACTTCGAGGTTGACCAGGTGGCGCGCCACGCCGAACTCGTCGGAAATACCGTTGCCGCCCATCATGTCGCGCGCCATGCGCGCAATGTCGAGCGACTTGCCGCAGGAGTTGCGCTTCACGATCGAGGTGATCTCCGGGGATGCCGTGCCCTCGTCCTTCATGCGCCCGAGCCGCAGGCAGGCCTGCAGGCCGAGCGCGATCTCGGTCTGCATGTCGGCAAGCTTCTTCTGGATGAGCTGATTGGCGGCCAGCGGCCGGCCGAACTGCTTGCGATCGAGCACATACTGGCGAGACCGGTGCCAGCAGTCTTCAGCCGCGCCCAGCGCGCCCCAGGCGATGCCGTAGCGGGCGCTGTTCAGGCAGGTGAACGGGCCCTTGAGCCCTTGCACGCCAGGCAGCAACTGGTCTTCGGAGACCTCCATGTCGTCCATCACGATTTCGCCGGTGATCGACGCGCGCAGGCCAACCTTGCCGTGGATGGCGGGCGCCGACAGACCCTTCATGCCTTTCTCGAGGATGAAGCCCTTGATCCGGCCGTCGAACTCGCCCCCCACGCATTTCGCCCACACGATGAACACGTCGGCGATCGGCGAGTTGGAGATCCACATCTTGGTACCGGTGAGGCGATAGCCGCCGTCCACGACCTTCGCGCGCGTTTCCATGCTGCCGGGATCCGAGCCGTGATCCGGCTCTGTGAGCCCGAAGCAGCCGATCCATTCGCCCGTGGCAAGTTTGGGAAGGTACTTCTGCTTCTGCTCCTCGGTGCCGAACTCGTAGATCGGCACCATGACGAGCGAACTCTGCACGCTCATCATCGAGCGGTAGCCGGAGTCGACCCGTTCGACCTCGCGCGCGATCAGCCCGTAGCCTACGTAGTTCAGTCCCGGGCCGCCGTACTGCTCCGGGATCGTCGGGCCGAGCAGGCCCAGTTCGCCCATCTCGCGGAAGATCTCGATGTCAGTCTTTTCGTGTCGGAACGCCTCGAGCACGCGCGGCGCAAGCTTGTCCTGGCAGTACGAGGCGGCCGCGTCGCGCACCATTCGTTCTTCCTCGGTCAACTGCGCATCGAGCAACAGGGGGTCTGCCCAGTTGAACGAGGCTTTCGTGCGGGCGCGGGCGCCAGGGTCGGGGGCGTTCATGGTCGTCTCCTGATGTTCAGCGTTCGATGGTAACGCGGGGTGTGCCGGCCGGACAAACGGCGCAGATGGTCGTTTACCGTCAGAATCCGACCTTGTCCCCGCCCTTGAGTCGCAGAATCTGCCGCGCATCATCCGGCGTGGCCACTTCCAGCGACAGCGCCTCGATCACCGTGCGGATCCGCTTGACTTGGTCGGCGTTAGACCTCGCCAGGTTGCCCGGCCCGTCCCACAGCGAATCCTCCAGTCCGACCCGCACGTTGCCGCCGATCGCTGCCGAGACCGTCGCGATCGGGATCTGCGAGCGCCCGGCGCCGAGCACCGACCACTGGTAGTCATTGCCGAACAACCGGTCCGCTGTGCGCTTCATCTGCATCACGTCTTCAATGTGGTTGCCGATGCCACCACGCAGACCGAACACTGACTGGATGAAGAGGGGCGGCTTGAGCAGCCCGCGATCCAGGAAATGCGCCGCGGTGTACAGGTGGCCGATGTCGTAGCACTCGATCTCGAAGCGGGTGCCGTTATCGCTGCACGACTCGAGGATGTGGGCGATGTCCTTGAAGGTGTTACGAAAGATCCGGTCGTCGGAGCCAGCCAGGTAGGGGCGCTCCCAGTCGTACTTGAACTCGGTATAGCGGTCGAGCATCTCGTAGAGGCCGAAGTTCATCGAGCCCATGTTCAGCGACGCGACTTCGGGTTTCAGTTGCAGGGCCGGCTGCAGGCGCTCCTCGACCTGCATGGTGGGCGCGCCGCCGGTGGTCAGGTTGATCACGACGTCGCAGGCCGCCTTGATCCGCGGCAAGAACTTGCGGAACAACTCCGGGTCCTGAGAGGGACTGCCGTCTTCGGGCTTGCGGGCGTGCAGGTGCACGATCGCCGCGCCGGCCTGCGCGGCACCGATCGCCGCATCCGCGATCTCGTCGGCGGTGATCGGCAGATGGGGGGACATCGAGGGGGTGTGGATCGCGCCGGTCACGGCGCAGGTGATGATGACTTTGCGTTTCTTGGCCATGGTGAATCTCTGGGAAGATGTGATCGGGAGGCGTGCCGCCGTGTCGCCTCGGGGAGGCGAGCGGGCGAGGCGCCCTGTTCAGTCCATCAGCGCTCGGGTTGCGCGCGCTTGTGCGCGATCAGCGCCATCAGCCGCCGATCCCGCCAGGCGGCGCGTTCTTCGATGTCGTCCTTCGAAAGCTGTTCGCGCCGCTCGGCATCGAGCCGGTTCAGCGTGTCGCGGTCCCAATCGAAGGCAACGGCGCTCTCCGCGACGTCGCGGTAGGTCGGGCCGTAGCGCTGCGCGTAATCGAGCACGCCCTGCGGGGCATTGAGGTCGATCGTCTCGAACGGGCCCATGAAGGACCAGCGCAGCGCCAGTCCGTCCTTCAACACGCGATCGAGATCCTCGGCATCGGCGTAGCCGTCGCGATACAGCGCAAATACTTCGCTCAGCACCGCGCTCTGTACCCGATTGAGCAGGAAACCGGTGATTTCCTTTTTCAGCAGCACCGGCGTCTGGCCGGCGCGCGTGTAGAGCGCGCGCGCGCGCTCCACGGTCTGCGCGGAGGTCCAGGGCGCCGGGGCCAGTTCAACCAGTGGCACCAGGTAGGGCGGATTGGTCGGGTGCGCAACAAGGCAACGCGCGCGCCCTGGGACATGTTCCGTGAAGCTGGAGGCGGGCAGCCACGAGGTCGAACTCGCGAGCACGGCGTGGCGCGGCGCCAACTGATCGAGCCGCATGAACAACTCGCGCTTGACCTCGATCTTTTCGGCGACGTTCTCCTGGACGAGCACCGCCTGTGCCACCGCTTCCTCCAGCGTGGCGACCGGCCTGATGCGGGCGAGGACCGTCTCGGGCGCTTCGTCGATCAGGTCGCAGTCCTTCAGGTCGGCGAGCCGCTCGGCGATAGTATCCAGGCAGGTATCGAGCGCCGCGGGAACCTGGTCGCAGACCGTGACCTGAAAGCCGCTGCGGGCGAAAACGATCGCCCAGGCGCGCCCGATCAGGCCGGCCCCGACGATCGCAATCGTTTCCCGGCCGGTCGCTTCCCGGCCAGCCGTTTCCCGGCGGATCTCTTCCCGCTCAGTCGCCACCTGGCCAGTCATTCCCCCGCCCGTCATTTCCTTGCTCATCCCAGGTGCTCCACGTTTCCGCAGACCGAAAGGCTCTGCCCGCTGATGTTCTGCCCCGCCTCGGAGCAGATGAACAGGATCTGGTTGGCGATGTCGTACGGACTCACCATCCGGCGCAGCGAAACCTTCGAGAGCAGGCGCGCGCGCATTGCCTCGTGGTCAATGCCGTAGGCGGCGGATTTGGCGGCGATCACTCGCTCCTGCCGTTCACCTGACACAACTCCCGGCAGGATCGCGTTCACGCGAATGTTCGCCGGGCCCAGTTCCATGGCCCAGGTCTCGGTGAGCCCGATCACGCCGAACTTCGACGCCGAGTAGGGCGTGCGCAGGGGAAATCCCAGTCGGCCCGCCGCGGAGGAAAGGTTGACGATCGAGCCGCCGCCGCGGCGCTTGATCAGCCGCACCGCACTGCGTGTGCAAAGAAAAACGCCGGTCAGGTTGACCGCGATGGTCTGGTTCCAGTCGGCCAGTTCGGTGTCCTCGACCGCCGCGGTCGGACCCGCAATGCCTGCGTTGTTCACGAGCGCGTCCAGCCCATTCCAGCGTTGCTCGAGCTCGGCGAACATGCTCGACACCTGAGCGGCATCGGTCACGTCGGTCTGTGAAGCGCTGACTCCGGGGAGCTTGTTGCGCGCCGCTTCGAGGAATGCGGGGTTGACATCGCAGATGTGCACCAGCGCCCCGGCGCCGACGAACGTTTCCGCGATGGCTAACCCGATTCCCTGTGCGCCGGCCGTCACGACGACGTGCTTATCCTTCATCGATGTGTCCAAGGTGTGCCTCGCATGCCTGTGGGTGGGCTGCTCTCAGAGCCAGAGTATCTTGCTTGCGGTATTCGAGGTCGGTGAGCAGGAGCCTGGCCGGTCCTTGTGGAACACGGCGCCGCGCTCGAGTGCGAACACCCGGTCGGCCAGTGCCAGGGCCAGGGCCAGGACCAGGTCGAGATTGTGCTCGACGATCACCATCGACACCTGGTTTCATCACAGCCTCTCTGGTACCACCGCCGTGACTTCGATCTCGACCTTCGCGCGCGGCTCGATCAGTGCAGCCACCTGTACGGCGGTCATGGCCGGGAAGTGAACGCGGCCGTCTGCGTCAGTCATGAATTCGTGCCAGGCCGCCGCGAGCGCTTCGCCGGCCGACACATACTCGGTGCGATCGGTAAGGTACCCGTTCATCCGCACGATGTGCTCGGGTCCGGCCTCGGCTTCGGCCAGCACTTCGCGCACGTTGGACACTGCCTGGCGAACCTGGGCTACGAAATCGTCGGATTCGAATTCGCACTGGCCGTTCCAGCCGAGCTGCCCGGCGATCGAAACGGACGTGCCGCGTGCCGCAATGCCATTGGCGTAGCCGCGCGGCTGAGTCCAGCCTTCGGGCTGCAGGATCTGGTGAGTCATCGGGCATTCCCTCGGTTTGTTCAGAGGTCGGTTCGAACCTTCCATAGTTCCGGGAACAGCACCACGTCGAGCATCTTGCGCAGATACGCGACGCCGGCGGTGCCTCCGGTTCCCGGCTTGAAGCCGATGATGCGCTCGACGGTGGTCACGTGGCGAAAGCGCCATTGCCGGAAGGCGTCTTCGAGATCGACGAGTTCCTCGGCCAGTTCGTACAGATCCCAGTGATGGGAAGGATTGCGGTAGACCGCCAGCCACGCCCGCTCGACTGATTCGTCGAATGGCCGGGCCAGGCTCCAGTCGCGGGCCAGTTGCGAGGCGTCGATCGGAAAGCCGCGGCGGGCGAGCAACGCAATGGCCTCGTCGTACAGCGAGGGCTCGGCGAGCGTACGCGCGACCCGCGCGTACAGGTCGGGTCGGTGCGCCTGCGGCTTGAGCATCACGGCGTTCTTGTTGCCGAGGATGAACTCCAGTTCCCGATATTGCGCCGACTGGAAGCCTGATGAGGAACCGAGGTGCGGGCGCAGGGTCGAATATTCGGACGGTGTCATAGTGGCCAGCACATCCCAGGCGTGTACCAGTTGCGCCATGATGCGAGACACGCGCGCGAGCATCTTGAAGGCCGGCTGCAGGTCGTCGCAACGGATGCGATCGCGCGCCGCGTCGAGTTCGTGCAGGGCGAGCTTGATCCACAACTCGCTCGTCTGATGCTGGATGATGAACAGCATCTCGTTGTGGTCATGGGACCGGGGCCGCTGAGCATCGAGCAGCGTGTCCAGGCAAAGATAGTCGCCGTAGCTCATCTCGTTGCGGTAGTCGAGCCGCGCGCCCTCGTATCGCTGTTCGCTATTCATGGCGATGTCCACCATTCATGAATTTTCCGGTTCGGCATTCGTTCGGAGCGCCTGTACGGCGTCCGGCTCAGGTTACCGTTGCGCGCTGGCGAAACCGGGGCTGATCCCACTCGTGCGTATCGAGAACCTCGGCCAGTTGCTCTGCCGCGTCCCAGGTATCCACATGGCGCAGATAAAGCGGGGCGAAACCGAAGCGCAGGATGTCGGGCCCGCGGAAGTCCCCGACGACGCGCCGTGCGATCAGGGCCTGGATCACCGCGTGCGCCGCGTCGGCTTCGGGCAGCGCGAAGCTGACCTGACTGCCGCGCTGCGCGTCGGACGGCGGCGTCACACACACGAGCCCGCGATCGGCGCACAGGCTCAGCGCCCGGTGCGCGAAGCTGCGGCTCAGCGCCAGCGACTTTCGCCGCAGCTCGGCCAGACCGCCAAGCGGTGCGGCGGCGAGCACGGTGTCCAGGCCGGCCTCGAGCGCGATCATCGAGAGTACCGGAGGCGTGCCGCAAAGCAAGCGCGCCACACCGTCGGCCGGCCGGTATGCTGCTTCAAAACCGAACGGAGCCGCGTGGCCCATCCAGCCAGACAGCGGCTGCGTGAACTCACCCAGATGGTCTCGGGCCACGTACAGAAACGCCGGTGCGCCCGGCCCGCCGTTCAGGTACTTGTAACCGCAGCCGACAGCAAGATCAACGCCACAGCCGTTCAGATCGACTGGAAACGCGCCGGCGGAATGCGCGAGGTCCCAGAGCATCAATGCACCTGCGGCATGAACATCGGCGGTCACGCGTGCCATATCGAGGAGCGAGCCGGTTCGGTAGTCGACCTGGGTGAGCATGACCACCGCGAGCTCCCCGATTCCCCTCTCGTGGGCGTTGCGCGAGCGCCCCAGGATCTGCGGCAGGGCGTCGCGTACGACCAGTTCCAGGCGGTGGCGCCCGCCGAGTTGTTCGATCAGGCCTTGCGCGATATACAGGTCGGTCGGAAAGTTGCCGGTCTCTGACACAATAAGAAGGCGATCGGGGCGCATCCGGAGCGCCCCCGCGAGGAGCTTGAACAGATTGACCGATGTCGAATCGGCAACCGTCACCTCATCGGGGCGCGCTCCGATGACCGGGGCAAGCTTCACGCCGAGTCGCTGCGGCAACTCGATCCAGCCAGCGCTGATCCAGCTGCCTGTCAGATCCTGCCCCCATTGCTTCTCGATCGCGTCGTGCACTCGCGCGGCGGCGTCCGTGGGCAGCGCGCCAAGGGAGTTGCCGTCGAGGTAAATCAGGCCCTCGGGGATGACGAAGCGATCCCGCAGCGCGGCAAGCGGATCGGCGGCGTCGAGCGCCTCGCAGTCCGATCTGCTGGCGGGAAGACCGGGCGCCTGCCAATCCTGGGCACGGCCAGAGCGGTAAGCCGGATCGGGGGTGGGGTCGTTGACCATGCTCGCCTGGACGTTCGGATTACTTTAGAGTCAAAGGAATCGCACCGCAAGCTGCCGGCCGCGCAGGAAGGCAAGCTGAAGGCTGATTCGAGCCGGATCGGCTTCGCGATAAAATGACTGGTTACGCTGCAAATCGTGCCGCGGAGCCCATCGGAGAAAAACAATGAAACGATTCGCAGGCTGGTTGCTGCTCCTGTGCGCCGCCCTTTCGCTTGGTGGCTGCGGCTACAACAACATCCAGCAGTCCGAGGAGGCCACAAAATCGGCATGGTCCGAAGTGCTGAACCAGTACCAGCGGCGAGCGGACCTGATCCCCAACCTGGTCAACACGGTCAAAGGTTTCGCCCAGCAGGAGCGCGATGTATTCATCGGCGTCACCGAGGCGCGATCGCGCGTTGGACAAATCAAGGTCGACCCTTCCGATCCGGCATCGCTCAAGCAATTCGATGCCGCGCAACATGATGTCGGCAGCGCGCTGTCACGACTGCTGGTGGTCGCCGAGAACTATCCGCAGCTCAAGTCCGACGCCAACTTCCGTGAGTTGCAGGCGCAACTGGAAGGCACCGAGAACCGGATTACCGTTGCCCGCCGGCGCTATATCGATGCCGTGCAGCAGTTCAACGTGCTGATTCGCCAGTTCCCGGTCAATCTCACCGCGATGGCCTTCGGCTACAAGCAAAAGCCGCAGTTCGCGGTGGCAAACGAGAGCGAGATCAGTCGACCGCCCGCCGTCGACTTCAATCGGGGCGCGAGCGAAGCCAAGTGACCCATCGGGCGGGACGCCCCGGCGCCGGGCCAGCCGCGAGTCGTCCGGGTGCCGCCGGGTTAGCCGCGAGTCACCACGGCGCCTGGCCAGCGGCGAATCGCGTTCGCGCCGTGCCAAGGCGTTCAAGCTCGGCGGCCAGGACGGGCGCCCTTGCATCTACGGCGCTAGCCCGCGCGTCCGGCGCGCTCGCGCGCGCGGTGCTTTGGCTGGGCTTGCTGCTCGCCGGTTCGGTGCTCGCACCGGCCGGCCTGGTCCTGCCGCTCGCCGTGCTTCCGGCGCAGGCATTCGCGCAGCCCAGGGAGGTGCCATCTTCCGCTGCAACGACGCCGCCTGCAGCCGCTTCGGCGCCTCAGTCGTTTCCGGGCATCACGATGCCCCGGTTGTCGCCGGGCCCGGCGTCGCCCGCCGTTCCCTCGGCCACGCCGGCGCCGCAGCAGTCGTCGCCTGCTCCTTCGGCACCGGCCCCTCAGCAGTCGCCGCCAGCTCCGTCCACGCAAGCGCCGCCGGCCGGCGGCGTCCCTTCGGCGCCTGGCGCCGACGCCGGAACCGCCTCGTCGTTGCAGCCAGTGCCGGCGCTTCGCGCTCGTGTCACCGATCTCACCGGCACGCTCGACGCAGCCGCACGATCGAGAATCGAGGCGAAGCTCGCGGACCTCGAAAAGCGCAAAGGCGCCCAGATAGCTGTCCTCATGGTCGCCACGACCGCTCCGGAGGCAATCGAAGACTACTCGATCCGGGTTGCCGAGGCCTGGAAGATCGGCCGCGGCGTCGTCAACGGCAAACATGTCGACGATGGCGCCATCCTCGTGATCGCCAAGAACGACCGCCGAATGCGCGTCGAGGTGGGATACGGCCTGGAAGGGGCCATTCCCGACGCCTACGCAAAACGGGTGATCGACGGCACTATCGCGCCGCGCTTCCGGCAGGGCGACTTCGCCGGTGGCGTCGAGGCCGGGGTGGACGACCTGATCAAGCTGGTGAACGGCGAGACCCTGCCACCGCCGGCTGCTGCACAGCAGCCGCAAGGCGGTGGCGGGGGCAGTGAAGATGTGCTCGGCCTGCTGCTCGGGGTATTCGTTGTGGCAATGGTGTTGCGGCAGGTCCTCGGCCGCGTCGTCGGTTCGTCGGCCGGCGGCTTGCTCGGCGGCGGCCTGGTCGCGATGGCCGGCGCCGGCACGCTCCTTGCAGTTGGCGCCGGCGTTCTAATGTTTTTCGTGCTCCTGTTGCTCGGAACCGGCGCCTCGATGGGCCCGGTGGGGCGACGTACCTGGCGCTCGGGGCCCGGAGGATTCCCAGGCGGTTTTGGCGGCGGCGGGGGCGGTTTCGGGGGCGGTGGTTTTCGCGGCGGCGGAGGCGGCTTCGGCGGTGGTGGCGCGTCGGGCGGCTGGTGAGGGGGGCCTGAGGATGAAGACCGGACTGGCCAGGATCTGGGCACATTTGTCGCATGACTCGCGTCGCGCCCGTCGAGTCTTTCCCGACGCCGTGCTGCAGCGGATCGAACAGGCGGTTGCCGAGGGCGAACGGTGCCACGGCGCCGAAGTTCGGGTTGCGATCGAGGCCTCGATCCCCTGGCACCGAACGATGAAAAGATTGTCACCGCGCGAGCGGGCGCTGGAAGTCTTCTCGGAGCTGCGGGTCTGGGACACCGAGGCGAACAACGGCGTATTGCTGTACCTATTGCTGGCCGATCATGCGATCGAGGTCGTCGCGGATCGTGCCGCCGCTGCGGCGCTGGGCAGCGACACCATGCAGCAGGTCTGCGAGCTGATCCGGGACGCGGCTTGCAATGGCCGGCACGAGGACGGCGTTCTGGCGGCGCTCGAGTTGCTGAACGATCGTCTGGCAGTGGCGTTTCCGCTGCACGAGGACCATGCCGACACCGACGAGCTCGCGAATCGTCCGGCGATCCTCTGAACGCCCCGCCGCCTCAGGCGGCGAGCAGCGTCTCGATGCGCTCCCCTACGTCGAGTAGCGCTTCATCGGCCCCGAATCGGCCCATCAACTGAAGCCCGACCGGCAACTGCCCGGCCTGCGGGTCGCCGAAGTCGGTTTCGAAACCGGCGGGGATCGACAGCCCCGGGTGGCCGCTCACTGTGATCCAGTAGCAGCTCTTCAGCCAGTCGATGTAGGTCGCGAGCGGCTCGCCGTTGACCTCGGTGGGGTACGCAACATCGTGAGCAAAGGGCAGCACCTGCGCAGAGGGCAGCAGCCAGGCGTCGTAGCCGCGCATGAACCTGGCAACCCGACCGAAAATCTGCGAGCGCATCACCGATGCAGCCGCAATGCGCGCCGCATCGAGCGCGAGCCCCTGCTCGATGTTCCAGACTACGGTGTCCTTCATGCGGGGGCGTTCGTTGCGATACAGCTCGCCCCAGTTTTCCACGAAGTACTCGGCGCGCAGCACCTGGAAGCACTCGTCGGCGCCGCTGAAGTCAGGGAACGCCTCGACGAGTTCGAGCCGTCCGGCGCCGGCTTCTTCATGCAGACGCTCCACGACGCGACGCATCGCCCGGCGAACCGGCTCGGCTACTGGCATTGCTCCGCCAGCATCGATCGTCCAGGCCAGGCGCAGAAGCCCTCGTGCTGCGAAGGCATCCGCCGGCGCGGCCTGGCTGGTGCCGCTACTGTCCCTTGCAGGTTGTTGGCGCGCGACCGCCTCGCGCTCGAGAAGTTCCAGCCACTGCGCCATCGGACGAGCGGCAGACGGCGAATGAATGGCCCGGTTCACCCAGCGCAAGTCCGCCACGCGCGGCGCCATCGCGCCTACCATGGAGAGCGAACTGAATCCATTGGCGCTAGCTCGCATGCCGGGGTCGGCGATCGACGACGGCCGCAGGCCCGCTACGCCGCAAAACGACGCCGGATTGCGCAGGCTGCCGCCCAGATCAGAGCCGTCGGCCACCGCCGCCATGCCGCAGGCCAGTGCGGCGGCGCTGCCCCCGGAGGAGCCGCCGGCCGTGCGCCGGGGGTCCCAGGGATTGACCGTCTTGCCCAGGACCGGATTGAAGGTCTGTGCGCCGGCAGCGAATTCCGGGGTGTTGGATTTGGCGACCAGGATAGCGCCAGCGTCCAGCAGCCGCTGGACCACCGGGTCGTTCTCGTCGGGAACATGGTCGGCGAAAATCGGTGAACCGAAGGTGGTTCGCAGGCCCGCTGTGGCGTGCGTGTCCTTTGCGGCGTACGGCAGGCCGGCAAGCGAACCGACCGGCTCGCCGCGGCGAATCGCCTGGCCTGCCCGTTCGGCCTGCTCCAGCACCTGCTCGCGGGCAACGCGGGTAGGCAGCGCGTTGATCCGGGAATCGAGCAGGTCCATCGTCTCGAAGCAGGCGCGCGCCAATTCTGCAGGCGTGCGCTCGCCAGTGTGGAAGTCGCGCAGCAGACTTGCGATCGGTGGCAGCGGAGTGGGGCGTGTCATCGGCGGATCGAGGATCGGGAGGTGGCGTGGGCTGGATGATACAGAGGCCGGGCGTACCTCAATGCCCGGGAAAACGGAGCGCAGAGCCGGGTGCAATGCTATAAATCGATCCTCAACCAAGCTTGTTCCTCCGTCCGCCTGGATCCCGCCCATGGAAGCCGCCTCGACCGCCCGCAACGTGCTCGGTGGGCCGTTGCTTGCCTGCTCATACGATCCGCTGACCGGTTTCACGCGCAGCGGTTGCTGCGAAACCGGCCCCGACGATCTCGGCCGCCACGTGGTCTGCGCACGCGTTACCGCTGAATTTCTCCATTTCTCGGCTCTGTGCGGCAACGACCTGTCCACTCCGGTGCCGAGCGGGCGGTTTCGCGGGCTGAAAGCCGGCGATCGCTGGTGCCTGTGCGCAGCGCGCTGGCTCGAAGCGCGGCGGGCCGGGGTGGCGCCGCCGGTAATCCTGGAGGCGACCCACGAGGCGGCGCTTGAGATCATTCCGAAGGCGGTGCTGGTCGCCGCGGCGTGGTCGGCCGCGGATCCGTCGCAGTCGCCATTCTGAACTTGCGCGGGCCGGCGCCGACCCGCTCTCAGCGCTTGCCGCCCCAGGAATCCCTCAGCGTGACCGCCCGGTTGAACACTGGCGCTCCGGGTTTCGAATCCACCGGGTCGGCGACGAAGTAGCCATGCCGCTCGAACTGGAAAGTGTCGCCCGCTTGCGCCGCGGTGAGGGTCGGTTCGAGCTTCGCGTGCAGCGTGTGTTTGGAGTGCGGGTTGAGCGCCTCCTTGTGATCGCGGCCGCCGGCTTCGGGCTGCGCCTCGTTGTACAGCCGATCGTAGATCCGGATCTCGGCGTCCAGCGCGTGCGGCGCCGAAACCCAGTGCAGGTTGCCCTTGACCTTGTACTGGTCGGCGCCGCTCGTTCCTGATTTCGAGTCTGGAAAGTAGCTTGCATGGACAGCGACAACCTCGCCGGCGGCGTTTTTCTCGAATCCGGTGCACTCGATCACATAGCCGTAGCGCAATCGCACGCGCGTGCCCGGAGAGAGCCTGAAAAATCCCTTCGGGGGTTGCTCGGCGAAGTCCTCGCGTTCGATCCACAGTTCACGTGAGATCGGGAAACGCCGCTTGCCGCGCTCCGGTTGCTGCGGATGCACCGGGGCTTCGCAGCTCTCGACCTGGCCTTCGGGCCAGTTCATGATGACGAGCTTCAGTGGATCGAGCACCGCGATAGCGCGGGGCGCCTTGTCCTCGAGGTCGTCGCGCAGCGCCTGCTCGAGCGCGCTCATCTCGATCCAGGAGTCGGCCTTCGATACGCCGATCCGGTCGCAGAACAGCCGGATCGATTCGGGTGTATAGCCACGCCGGCGCAGGCCAGCGAGGGTTGTCAGCCGGGGATCGTCCCAGCCATCGACATGGCCGCCTTGCACCAGTTCGCGCAGCTTGCGTTTGCTCGTGATGGTGTAGGTCGGATTCAGCCGGGCGAACTCGATCTGCTGTGGCAGCGGCCGATCGAAGAAGCCTCCCTCGGCGAGACGCTCGAGCAGCCAATCGTAGAGCGGCCGGTGATCCTCGAACTCCAGCGTGCACAGGGAGTGGGTGATGTTCTCGAGGGCGTCTTCCAGCGGATGCGCGTAGTCGTACATCGGATAGATGCACCAGGTATCGCCGGTGCGGTGATGGGCGGCGAAGCGAATTCGATAGAGCGCCGGGTCGCGCATGTTCATGTTCGGCGAGCCCATGTCGATCCTGGCGCGCAGCACCAACGTGCCTTCGTCATGCCTGCCATCGCGCATTTCTCGCAGCAGGCGCAGGTTTTCATCGGACGGGCGATCACGGAACGGCGAGTCTTTACCCGGTTCGGTGAGCGTGCCGCGGTTGGCGCGTACCTCATCAGGCGTTTGCGAGTCGACGTAAGCGTGCCCTGCTTCGACCAGCCACTCTGCCATTCGATAGAAGTCGTCGAAGTAGTCGCTGGCGAAGTACAGGTTGTCTTCGTGTTCGTCCTTCCAGTCGAAGCCCAGCCAGCGCACCGCCGCGATGATCGAATCTACGTACTCCTGTTCTTCCTTCTCGGGGTTCGTGTCGTCGAATCGCATGTGGCAGCGCCCACCGTAGTCGCGGCCCAGCCCGAAATTCAGGCAGATTGACTTGGCGTGGCCGATGTGCAGATAGCCATTGGGTTCGGGCGGAAAACGCGTGCGGATCCGCGCCGGATCGATCTTGCCGGCGCGATGCGCATCCGCCGTTGCCGGCCCGCCTGCCCAGCGGCGCGACGCGTAGCGACCTTCGGCAAGCTGTTCGTCGATCAGCGAACGAATGAAGTTCGACTGCGCAGGGGCCGGCGCGGATGCAGGCGGGTGGTTCGTCATCAGGACTGGGCCATGGCGAAAACTCAGACTCCAAGCAATTCGACTTCGAAGAGCAGCGTCGCGTTTGGAGGAATCACCCCGCCCGCGCCGGCCGCGCCGTAGCCGAGTTGCGGCGGGATCACGAGCACCCGGGCGCCGCCGACCTTCATGCCCTGAACCCCTTCGTCCCAGCCGCGGATCACCTGGCCGGCGCCGATCGCGAACCTGAACGGGTCGCCGCGATCCTTGCTCGAGTCGAACTTGCTGCCCCGCTCGTCGTTTTCATAAAGCCAGCCGGTGTAGTGGACGCTGACCCGGTTGCCGGCGCGCGCTTCTTCGCCGCTGCCGACGACGGTGTCTTCGTACTGCAGGCCCGAAGGTGTGGTCTGATAGCTCATCTCAGTGCTCCTTGTTGGAATTGCGCCCTTGCTCGCGCTGCCCGAGCCGCTTGATCAGGCTGGAGGTATCCCAGCGATGGCCGCCCATGCGCTGCACGTCGCTGTAGAACTGATCGATCAGGGCAGTCGCCGGGAGGGGCGCACCGTTGCGCCTGGCTTCGTCCAGGCACAGCCCGAGGTCCTTGCGCATCCAGTCGACCGCGAATCCGAAATCGAACTTGCCGTCGACCATCGTCTTGCCGCGGTTATCCATCTGCCAGGATTGGGCGGCGCCCTTGCCGATCACCTCGAGCACCAGTTTCATGTCGAGGCCGTACGTCCGGCCGAAATTGATCGCCTCGGACAAGCCCTGCACTGCACCAGCGACGCAGATCTGGTTGACCATCTTCGCCAACTGACTTGACCCGGAGGGTCCGATCAGAGTGAATGCGCGAGAAAAGCACAGGGCCACCGGCTTGACCCGCTCGAACGGGGCCGATTCCCCGCCGCACATCACCGTCAAATGGCCGTTGACCGCGCCGGCCTCGCCGCCCGATACCGGAGCGTCGACGAACTCGAATCCCTTTCCCGCGGCCGTTTCGTGCAGTTCACGCGCGACCTGCGCCGAAGCGGTCGTGTGGTCCACGAAGACAGCGCCGGCATTCATTCCGGCGAACGCACCCTGCTCGCCAAGGACGACCGAGCGCAGGTCATGGTCGTTGCCCACGCAGCAAAAGACGACCTCGGCGTCGTGCACCGCCTCGCGCGGCGTGGTGGCGATCGCTCGACCGCCGTATTCGGCAGCCCACCGATCGGCCTTCGCCGAGGTGCGGTTATAGACAGTGACGTGATGGCCGGAGCGTTTCAGATGCCCGGCCATCGGATAGCCCATGACTCCGAGTCCGAGAAAGGCCACCTTGTGCGGGGTGACGGGATCGTAGCTGCGTTCACTCATCGTTTGGATTCTCCTTGTGCAGATACGGCACCGGGATGCGAGGGCCGGGCCTTTGCCGGCCGCCGCTCAGCAGCCAAGTTGCCCGGCCAGATCGATTAAATCGGTGGCGTGAAAGTCGTTCGCGGCGTTGCGGCTCACGTCCTTGGGCAGCGTCGGGCCGAATTCGTAGCGTCGCTCGACATAGGCGCTACGGCAACCGCAACGGCGTGCCGCATCCAGGTCGTCTTGATGCGCGGCCACCAGCATCATCTGCGCCGGTTCGACATCGAATACATCGCAAACGCCCAGATAGGCCTCGGGGTCGGGCTTGTAGTGCCGGAATACTTCAGCGGACAGAATCAGGTCCCAGGGCAGGCCGGCTCGCTTGGAAACGTTTGCGAGCAGGCCGAGGTTGCCGTTCGACAGGGTGCAGATCGTGAATCGGCGCTTGAGGCGCTGCAACCCCTCGACGGCATCGGGCCAGGGATCGAGCCGGTGCCAGACGAGGTTCAGGTGCCGGCGGGCCGGTTCGTCGAGGTCGCGGGGTCCCAGCTTCTCCAGGATGTCGTCGAGGATCAGGCGGTGCAGATCGTCGATCTTCGTCCAGCCCAGTTCGCCGCTGCGCACCCGTGCCATTGCGGGCCGGTAGCCGGCACGCCAGGCGATGGCGAACTGACCGGGGTCGACCGGCAGGCGCAGTGCCGATACCTCGCGCACGATCGAGCCGTACCAGTCCACCACCGTGCCGAATATGTCGAAGGCAAGGATTTTCGGCGTGTCGATCACGCCGGCGGCAAGCGAAGGAGCCATGATCGCCCGGATGTTTCATGGAGAGACTGCCGAGCATAGCAAACACCGCCGGGCTCCGACCCCCGAGGTCGACCCACCACGACTACAGGATAAAGTCGCCGGACGGCGGCTGGCCTTCGGTTTCGGGCGGCGGCGGGAAAAGGGCGATCTGTGTGACCTTGCTGATCGTGCCCGGATCGTCCTGCTCGATTCGCTGCTGTGCTTGATCCTGAACAAGGCCCCACTTCTCGCCGAATGTATGGATCGAGACGCCGAAGTTCAGGACCGTGGTCAGGGCGGCGATTGTCGCGACGATCTTCCCGGCCGTGGTTTTTTTTGCTGCCTCGGATCGGGTCGTCTGCGCTTCCTTCTGCATGTCCAGGAGTGCGCGCTTGAGGTCCTGGACGTCACGCTCCAGGTGCCGGTAATTGTTCCTCAGGACAGGCGCTGCCCTGAGCGTGTAGATCTTCGAGCCTGTGCGCCCCTCCCTGATCTGAGTGTGAAGATCGTACGAGCGGGATAGCTCAGGGCAACACCTGCCGAACTCGAGCTTCAGCGCGCATTGAAAACCCTCGGCAATCGTCTCGCCGAAGTAATCGTCCGCGGTTTCCACGACCAGCTCGAGTTCAACGATTGCCAGGATCTTTTGGGGCGCCGCTATGGCATCGACGGCGGCCGGGGTGACGACCATTTCCCCAGACAGTTCCATGCCTGCTCTCCAAGGATGCTCGAAGCTTCGACTCTCTCAACCCTCCTCTTCGACAAACACCTCGGCACGTTTCTTCGAGATCGACGGCAGCAAGACAATTACCAGCAACACGGCCGCAATGATGAGCAGGGTGAGCGAGATGGGACGCGTCACGAAAATGGACCAGTCGCCGCGCGAGATGGTCATGGCCCGGCGCAGGTACTCTTCCATCATGCTGCCGAGCACCAGTCCCAGCAGCATCGGCGCGGGCTCGCAATCGAACTTGCGAAACGCATAGCCGAGGATGGCGAACGGGATCGTCATGTAGACGTCGAAGATGTTGTTATTCAGTGAGTAGGCGCCGATGCAGCAAAAGAGCAGGATCGCCGGATACAGGATCCGGTAGGGCACGGTGAGCAACCTGATCCAGATGCCGATGAGCGGCAGGTTCAGCACCAGCAGCATCAGGTTGCCGATCCACATCGAGGCGATCAGGCCCCAGAACAGTTCCGGATTGCTGGTCATCACCTGCGGACCCGGCTGGATGTTGTGGATCATCATCCCGGCGATCATCAGCGCCATCACGGCGTTGGTCGGGATGCCGAGCGTGAGCATCGGAATGAACGAGGTCTGTGCGCCCGCGTTGTTCGCCGACTCTGGTCCTGCCACCCCCTCGATCGCGCCCTTGCCGAAGCGTTCGGGCGTCCTGGAGATCTTCTTTTCGATCGCGTAGGACGCGAACGCGGACAGCACCGAGCCCCCGCCCGGCAGAATGCCGAGAAACGAGCCCAGGGCAGTCCCCCGCACGATCGGCGCCATCGACTGCTTCATCTCGGCCCAACTGGGCAGGAGGCGGCCGACCTTGCCGCTGAATACGCCGCGATTTTCGCGCTGCTCCAGGTTCAGGATGATTTCACCGAAGCCGAAGATTCCCATCGCCACCACGGCAATGTCCAGGCCGTCAGTCAACTCGGGGATGTCGAACGAGAAGCGGGCAACGCCCGAATTCACGTCGGTGCCGACCATGCCCAGGAGCAACCCGAGCACGACCATTCCGAGCGCCTTGATGATCGAGCCGTGCGCGAGCACGACGGCGGCGATCAGGCCCATCACCATCAGCGAAAAGTACTCGGCGGGACCGAACTTGAACGCAACCTCGGCCAGCGGCGGGGCGAACGCCGCAATCAGGATGGTGGATACCGTGCCGGCGAAGAACGAGCCGATTGCCGAAATCGACAAGGCAGGCCCGGCGCGGCCATTGCGCGCCATCTGATAGCCATCGAGCACGGTGACGACCGACGATATCTCCCCGGGCAGGTTCACCAGGATGGCCGTGGTCGATCCACCGTACTGAGAGCCGTAGTAGATGCCGGCGAGCATGATCAGCGCGGTGGTCGGCTCGCTCAGCTGGTAGGTGACCGGCAGCAGCATGGCCACCGTGGCGGTCGGGCCGATGCCCGGCAGCACGCCGATCAAGGTGCCGAACAGGACTCCGACGAAGCAATAGAAAAGATTGGTCAGCGACAGCGCCGTGTCGAACCCGAGCGCGAGGTGAGACAAGACTTCCATGATTGATCGCGCTCCGGGCTCAGGCTCGGTTCAAGAACACAGGCCAGACCGGAAACTGCAATTGCAGCCCTTTGACGAACACGAAATACGACATGATCACCAGCACCACGATCGAGATGAGCGTTTCTTTCCAGCTGAACTGGTAGTCAGCCATCGCCGAGACGAGAATCAGCAAGGCGACCGAGACGACCATCCCGAGCAGCGGAAGCAGGATTGCAAAGATCGCGACGGCGCCCAGCACCATGATCAGCTCACGCCAGCCGACGGACTCCAGGCCGGTTGTCGGGTTCGTGGAGACGGTCGAACCCCAGGCAACGCTCACGCCTAGCACTGCCAGCAAGAGGCCCAGTATCAGCGGAAAGTAGCCGGGCCCCATTCTCGCGCTGCTGCCGACATCGTACGAAGTGGCAAAGTACGCGAACAGGGCGCCGAAGACGATGAACATCGCGCCGCCCCAGAAGTCACGCTTATTGCGTATCTGCATCAGATATCCTCGTAGGGCCGTCAGCGGTGTACTTGCTCCGTCGCCTTGTTTTGATCGGCAGTCAGTCTATCCGAGCACCTGCGCTGCGCACCACCTTTTCGTACCTGGCTTGCTCGCTACGCACGAAGGCGGCAAAGTCCGCCGGGCTCATCGGCGCTGGTTCGGCGCCCATTCGAGCCAGTTTGTCGCGCATCTCGTCGTCCGCCAGTGCCTTGCCGAACTCGAGATTCAGGCGCTCGATGACAGGAGCCGGGGTTCCGGCCGGCGCGAAAACGCCGAACCAGGTGTCGATGTTGAAGCCCGGCAGTCCGCTCTCGGCCATCGTCGGCAGCTCGGGAAAAAAGCTCGAGCGCTTCGTGGTAGTCACGGCGAACGCCTTCAATTTGCCGGCACGGATCTGTGGCGCGGCCGACGCAAGGTTGTCGAACATCAGGTCGGTCTGGCCACCGAGCAGGCCGAATTGCGCCGGCGCCGCACCGCCGTACGGAATGTGCACCATGCTGATCCCGGCTTGCGATTTGAACAACTCGCCTGCCAGATGGCCGGCGCTGCCGTTGCCGCCCGAGCCATAGTTCAGCTTGCCGGGGTTCTTCCTGGCAAAGGCGATCAGGTCGGAGACCGAATCGATACCGTACTTGCGTGCCGTGTCCGGATTCATGATCAGCACGTTCGGCACGGTGGCGACGCGCGTCACCGCCTCGAAATCGCGGTTCGCGTCATACGGCATCTTCGCGTAGAGGTAGGGGTTGATCGCGTGCGTGGCGACCGCCCCCATCACGATCGAATACCCATCGGGGGCGGATTTGGCAACGTTGTCGGCTCCGATATTGCCGCCGGCGCCGCGCCGGTTTTCCACTACGACCGGCTGGCCCAACGGCTCGCGCAAACGCTCGGCGAGCGCCCGCGCCACCTGGTCAAGCGGGCCGCCGGGGGGATAGGGAACGACGAAGCGGATCGGCTTGGCGGGCCAGGTCCGGGCGGTCTCCGGGCTAAATCGTTATTGGGCGCGAAATGATAACCGCGGCGCGGTAGAATAAAAGGTTCCCTCTGAACGTCAAACTACTGCAGGTCCGAGCGCGCCATGACGTCGGCCGAAATCCGCGAAAAATTCCTGCGCTTCTTCGAATCGAAGGGCCACACGATCGTTGCCTCCAGCTCGCTGGTGCCGGCCAACGATCCGACCCTGCTGTTCACCAATAGCGGCATGGTCCAGTTCAAGGAGGTCTTCCTCGGCCAGGAGCAAAGGCCGTATCGGCGGGCGACCTCCGCGCAGCGCTGCGTGCGCGCCGGCGGCAAGCACAACGACCTCGAGAATGTCGGTTACACGGCCCGGCATCACACGTTCTTCGAGATGCTCGGCAACTTTTCGTTCGGCGACTATTTCAAGCGCGAGGCGATCGCCTACGCCTGGGAGTTGCTTACGCGCGTCTACGAGCTGCCCCCCGAACGGCTGTGGGTCACCGTCTACCGCGACGACGACGAAGCCTGGAACATCTGGGCCCACGAAATCGGCGTGCCGATCGAGCGCATCGTCCGGATCGGTGACAACAAGGGCGCGCCCTGGGCCTCGGACAACTTCTGGCAGATGGCCGATACGGGCCCCTGCGGCCCCTGCAGCGAGATCTTCTACGACCACGGCCCGGCAATCGAAGGCGGCCCGCCTGGCTCACCCGACGCCGAAGGCGATCGGTACATCGAGATCTGGAACCTCGTGTTCATGCAGTACGACCGAGATGCCACCGGCAAGCTCGCGCCGTTGCCCCGGCCCTGCGTCGATACGGGCATGGGCCTCGAGCGGGTCGCCGCGGTGCTCCAGCACGTCCACAGCAACTACGAGATCGATCTCTTCCAGGTGCTGATCGCCGCCGCAGCGCGCGAGACCGGCGTAAGCGATCTGGCGAATCCGTCGCTGCGCGTGATCGCCGATCACATCCGCGCTTGCGCGTTCCTCATCGTCGACGGAGTGATCCCCGGCAACGAGGGCCGGGGCTATGTGTTGCGCCGGATCATCCGGCGCGCATTGCGCCACGGTCACAAGCTTGGCAAGACGCAGCCCTTCTTTTTCCGTCTGGCGGCAGACCTCGACCGGGTGATGGGCGATGCATATCCGAAGTTGCGCGCCGCGCGCGACCGCGTCGCCGCGGTGCTCGAGCAGGAGGAACAACGCTTTGGCGAGACGCTCGAGCATGGCATGGCGATCCTCGAGTCGGCGCTCGTCGCCGGCAGCGACGTGCTCGATGGCGAAACTGCGTTCCGGCTCTACGACACCTTCGGTTTTCCGCTCGACCTCACCGCGGATGTCTCACGCGAGCGCGGCGTGAGCATCGATGAAGCCGGGTTCGACGCCGCAATGAAACGCCAGCGCGAGCAAGCGCGCGCAGCCGGCAAGTTCAAGGCGGCGACGAGTCTCGAGTACTCGGGCGAGGCCACGGCTTTCCACGGCTATGAGTTGCTCGAGATCGACGAGGCGAGAGTGCTTGCGCTCTACGTCGGCGGCACGGCCGTACCGGCGATGGAAGCCGGCCAGCACGGCATCGTGGTTCTCGACCGGACTCCCTTCTATGCCGAATCGGGCGGGCAGGTCGGTGATTCCGGCGAGTTGCGCGCGGCGGACCAGCGCCTGCGGTTCGAGGTCGAGGACACGCAGAAGATCCAGTCCGGCGTTTTCGGGCACCACGGCCGCCTGGTCTCCGGCAGCCTGCAGGTCGGCGAGACGGTATCCGCGCGGGTCGACGGCGAGCGCCGGGCGCGCACGGTACGCAATCACTCGGCCACTCACCTGATGCACAAGGCCTTGCGCGAGGTGCTCGGCACGCACGTCCAGCAAAAAGGATCGCTCGTCGACCCCGACAAGACCCGCTTCGACTTTTCCCATAACGGTCCTTTGAGCGCTGACGAAATTCGCCGCGTCGAAGCGATCGTGAATCGGGAGATCCTCGCCAATGTGCCGACCGAGGCGAAGGTCATGCCCTTCGACGAGGCGGTGCAGAGTGGCGCGATGGCGCTGTTTGGCGAGAAATACGGCGATTCGGTGCGCGTGCTCGGCATCGGATCGTCACGCGAGTTGTGCGGGGGCACGCACGTTGTGCGCACCGGCGATATCGGCCTCTTCAAGATCGTTGCCGAGGGCGGCGTAGCCGCCGGCATCCGGCGGGTCGAGGCGATCACCGGCGAGAACGCGCTGACCTGGGTGCAGCGGCTCGATGAAGCACTGAGCAGCGCCGCGGCGGCGCTCAAGACCTCGCCCTCCGATCTCAATGCCAAGCTCGCCCAGACGCTCGAACACACGAGGGGACTCGAGCGCGAGCTGGCGCGCATGAAGTCGAAGCTTGCATCCTCGCACGGCGCCGATCTGGCCGCCCAGGCAACCGACATCGAGGGCCTGAAGGTGCTCGCCATCTCGCTTGACGGCGCCGACGTGAAGACGCTGCGCGAAACCATGGACAAGCTGAAGGACAAACTGAAGACCGCCGCGATCGTGCTCGCCGGCGTCGACGGCCCGAAGATCAGCCTGATCGCTGGTGTAACGGCCGATGCCACATCGAAGGTAAAGGCCGGCGAACTGGTCAACTTCGTTGCGCAACAAGTCGGCGGCAAGGGCGGCGGGCGGCCCGACATGGCGCAGGCCGGCGGCACCGAACCCGCCAGGCTGCCGCAGGCGCTCGCTTCGGTGGCCGACTGGGTGCGCGAGCGCGTTTAGGCCGCGCCTGCGCACCGCCCCCTTTCGACACGTCCAGAGACTCCCGGAGAGCAGCGATTCAGCCCGTTCGCGCGCTGATCGCGCTCACCGTCCTGAACCACGCGGCGTTTGCCGGCAGCCGCGTAGCCGTGCCGCTCGGCGCTCTCGAACTGGGGGCGTCACCGTTTGCGATCGGCCTGCTGCTGTCGTTCTACGGGCTGCTGCCGATGTGCCTGTCGGTATCCAGCGGCCGCTGGATCGACCGGGTCGGCATGCGCAAGCCGATGATCGCCGGCAGCAGTTTGCTTGCCTTCGGCGTGGCGGTTCCCTTCCTTGCCTGGGATATCGGCGCCATGTTCCTGGCGAGCGTCACGATCGGGCTCGGATTCATGGCTTTTCAGGTCGCCGTGCAAAAGGCGCTCGGGATCCTGGGCGGCGTGGAGGCGCGCACCGCAAACTTCAGCCTGTTGGCGCTCGGCTACTCGATTTCCGGTTTTCTTGGACCCACCACGGCGGGCATCGGGATCGACCTGATCGGTCATCGCGGCGTTTTCGCGGCGCTCGCTTGCGCGGCGCTTGTGGCCGTTCTCGGATTGCTGCGCTTCCCGTTCACGCGCACACTGCCGCGGCCCGTGCCGCAGGTCGCCCGCGCGGATGCGCCGCCGGCGCGCCTGATGGATCTTCTCGGCACCCCGGAGCTCAAGCGACTCTACGTGTCGGTCACCCTGCTGTCCTCGGCCTGGGATGTGCATCAGTTCCTGATGCCCCTGTACGGCGCGAGCATAGGCCTGTCAGCCTCGATGATCGGCCTGGTGCTGGGCGCCTTTTCGGTCGCCACCTTCGTCGTGCGACTGGCACTGCCGTGGATTGCAAGGCGCATCGCCGAGTGGCGGCTCATCCTGGGCGCAATGGTCGCCGCCACCCTGGTGTACCTCGTCTATCCGTTCTTCCCGACGGTTCCCGCGATGCTCGCGCTGTCCTTCCTGCTCGGACTGGGCCTGGGCACTGCCCAGCCGGTGATGCTGGTGTTGCTGCACCGGATCTCCCCGCAGGACCGGATCGGCGAGGCAGTCGGGCTGCGCATGACGCTCATCAACGGCACCCAGACCTTCCTGCCGAGTACCTTCGGGGCTTTTGCCGGCGGGTTCGGCCTGGCGGCGATCTTCTGGGGCATGGCGCTGCTCATCGGGGGTGGCGCCTGGTATGCGGGCCGAAGTCCCGGGGAAAGCCGCGCGCACAAGTTCTCTCTGGGCGCAGGGGCGGTGGACGGGCTCGCGTTGGCCGACGACGAGGACGGTGTTTGATGAACCCGGATGCTCCACCGGGCGGACGCGAGCCGTCCGATCGCGCGGGTCCCGTCGCCCCGGTGGCTCCGGTCGCGGTGCTTGGCGGGACAACGGGCGGCCCGGGGGATGGGAGAGACCCGCAGCGCCCGACCTCGCTGACCGACCTGTTTCTCGCCTTCAGCTGGATGGGGCTGAATGGCTTCGGCGGCGTGCTGCCCTGGGCGGAGCGGATGCTCGTCGAGCGGCGGCGCTGGCTGACTCGCGAGGAGTTCCTGGAGTTACTCGCTTTCGGCCAGGTGATGCCGGGGCCGAATGTGTGCAACGTGGCGCTGATGGTCGGTGACCGCTGGTTCGGATGGCGCGGCGCAGCCGCCGCGTTGGCCGGCATGTTGCTGCCGCCTGCTGCAGTGGTGATGGCGATCGCGATCGCGCATGCCCAGTTCGCCCAGATCCCCTGGGTGCAGCGCGCCGTTTCGTCAATGGCCGCGGTAGCCGCCGGCCTGCTGCTGGCCACCGCGCTCAAGCTCGCGCAAACCCAGGCAAAGCGTTGGCGCTGGCTGGGCTTTGGCGCCGCCGCCTTCATTGGCGTGGGCGTGCTACGCTGGCCGCTGCCCTGGGTGCTGGCGGTGCTTGGTCCGTGTGCCGTCGGCGCGGCGTGGGTGGCAGGGCGCAGGGCGGGGGGACCCGGTTCAGCGCGCGGCCGCTGAACCGCGGCGCCGCCTCAGCCAGCGGCCGCTGGAGCGCGGCGCCCGCCCAGCGTTCAGCACGTTCCCGCTCCCCGTTTTCGGCGGGCTTAGGCCACCGGCCGATCTGCTCGACGGGATGGTCGATCGAAGGTGGACGCGGCTCACCCTCGGGCGTTCTCTACAACGAATTCCCTGAGCGGGTCGCAGACTCGGTGTTGATTGTTTGCCTTGGTTACCCCGCGGGAACTCCATCGGTCGGCTGGGCGGCGGCGCTTGCGGCAGCGCTCATCAGTACGCTGGACCAGAACCTGAATCTATTTTTCAGCGGTCTCATGGGCCGTGAGACCGACTGAGCGGGCACGTGGAGCGCCGCGTGCCGCGATGGTGGTCCGTATGCCGGATGAATGGCCGGCGTTCATTGCACGGAATACAAGCGAGTTGAATTGAAAGCGAAAAGCGGCGTCTATCCTTGCTGTACTGCGGAGAGGAATAACATGATTTCGAGACCGATGGACTCGCGCGCACCACGCCCCCTCGCTCAGATTGGCGGCGCTGCACGCTGGTGGCATACAGGTATCGTCGCGCTGGCGCTTTCGGTCGGCACGCTGGCTCTCGCGCAGGTGGCGAGCATCAGCGACGGCGTGGTGAAGATCGGCGTGCTGACCGATATGTCCGGAATTTCTTCGGACAACTCAGGCAAAGGCTCGGTCGTTGCGGCGCAACTCGCGATCGAGGATTTCGCGAAAGACGGCAAGGTGCTGGGCAAACCGATCGAACTCATTTCGGCCGACCACCAGGGCAAGACGGACATCGGCGCCAACCTGGCGCGCGAGTGGTTCGACACCAGGCAGGTGGACATGATCACCGACCTGACGTTTTCCAACGTGGCACTGGCCGTGCAGAAGATCGCCGACGACAAGAACCGGCTGGCGCTGATCACGGGCGCGGGGTCGACGGCCATCACGAACGAGCAGTGCAACAAGGCCACCGTTCACTGGATGTACGACACCTATGCGCTGGCCACCGGCACTTCGCGGGAGTTGACTCGCCAGGGCCTGAAGACCTGGTTCTTCATCACCGCCGATTATGCGTTCGGCCACGCGCTGGAAAAGGATGCCCGCGCGATCATCGAGAAGCAGGGCGGCAAGGTCCTCGGCTCGGTGCGCCATCCCGTGGGCACCAACGACATGTCGTCTTTCCTCCTGCAGGCACAGGCCTCGAACGCCCAGGTCATTGCCTTGGCCAACTCAGGTGCTGACACCCTGAATGCCGTCAAGCAGGCGCGCGAGTTCGGCGTCGGGCGCGACGGGCAACAGGTGTTCGCGCTCCTGCTGTCGCTCATTACCGAAATCAAGGCGATGGGCACGGAGAACGGGCAGGGTCTGTACATCACGACCGGCTTTTACTGGGATCAGGACGAGCAGACGCGCGCTTTCTCACGACGCTATTACGAGCGGATCCAGAAGATGCCCACCATGATGCAGGCGGCCGCATATTCAGCAGTGCTGCATTACCTGAAGGCCATCGAAGCCGCGGGCACGGACGACGCCCAGGCCGTGATGGCGAAGATAAAGGCCGCCGAGGTGAACGATGCCGTTGTGCGCAAGGGTCATATCCGCGCTGACGGGCGCCTTGTGCACGACATGCTGTTGGTGCAGGTCAAGACGCCGGCCGAATCGAAAGAGCCGTGGGATCTGTACAAGATCAAGGCGGTCATCCCGGGCGACGAAGCGTTCCAGCCGCTGGAGCAGTCGCATTGTCCACTTGCGGGGAGGTCCTGACGGCCCCTTGCTCAGCTACCGGAGCCCGTGACCTGCATGCCAGCCAGCAGCTGATGAACGTAAATTCTGCTGCTTTGGCAAAGGTCGGCATCACGCGCGATACCGAAGTCGAAGGCGTCAAGCGTTTCGATAATGGCGAACCGCCCGGTGAACTGCGCTAGTTCGCGGCGATGTTCCCGATCTCGCGCCTCGCTCACGGACGCCGAGGTAGAGGCTCTTATCCCGCGGCCTTGCGCACGATCGCATCGAGCAACACCTGGCAGCCTGCTGCGAGATCCCCGGGGCTCGCGCTCTCCGCTTCGTTATGACTGACGCCGCCCGCGCAGGGCACGAAGATCATCGCGGTCGGCACGATACGCGCCATCGCTATAGCGTCGTGGGCTGCGCCGCTCACGATGTCCATGTGACTGAATCCGCGCTGTTCGGCTGCGCGCCTTACCGCGAATACGCAATCCGCGTCGAACGGTGTGGCGGGTTGATCGAGGATTCGTTGGAGTTCCACTTCCAGACCGTTCGCGTGGGCCGCCTCCTGCACGGCGCGCCGTACGGCAGCGTCCATCGCGAGGCGCTGTTCGTCATCCGGGTGACGAACCTCGATGGTGAACGAAACCCGGCCGGGAACGACATTGCGGCTATTCGGTTCGACCCGCATGTGACCGACCGTGGCGCAGCTTCGCAGCGTGTCGCGACCGATCCGGTTCACCGCCTGCACCACCGATGCCGCGCCGACCAGTGCGTCATGGCGCCTCCTCATCGGGGTCGTCCCGGCGTGGGCGTCCTGACCGACCAGGACCACGTCGTACCAGAACTGGCCCTGGCCGCCCAGCACCACGCCTATCGTCTTGCCTTCCTCCTCCAGAACGGGTCCCTGTTCGATATGGGCCTCGAAATAAGCAGCAATCGCTCGGCCGCCGCAGCCTTCGCCCTTGTAGCCGATGCGCTCGAGTTCGGCCAGCATCGATTTGCCCTCGCTGTCCGTGCTCGCGTAAGTTTGCGCAAGCGGCGCGAGACCGGCATAAGTGAGCGAGCCCATCATCGATGGCGCGAAGCGCGTGCCTTCCTCATTGGTCCACGCCACGATCTCGATCGGCGCTTCGGTCTGCACGCCAACGTCGTTCAGCGCGCGGACCACTTCCAGCCCGGCCATGACGCCGTAAGCGCCGTCAAACTTGCCGCCGCTCGGCTGAGTGTCCAGGTGACTCCCGGCCATGATGGCGGGTAGCGCATCGTTGTGTCCGGGGCGGCGCGCGAAGATATTGCCTACCGCGTCGATCGAGATGCTGCAACCCGCGGACCGGCACCACTGCACGAACAGGTCGCGGGCCTGGCGGTCTTCGTCGGTGAGCGCCAGGCGGCGTACCCCGCCACGGGCTGTCGCGCCGATTCGCGCAAGGTCCATGAGCGCCTGCCACAGGCGAGCACTGTCGATAACGGGCGGGTTGCCGATCAAGTTCGACATTGCTAGAGACTCCCTAACAGATTCGATCGAATTGCTCGGCAACTGATCAAAGCAAGGCGCCGGCTGTCTTCGACATCGAGGTTGCAGCGCTTTCACTGCCAGTGCGATGATGGCACGACCGACGAAAGGGGGGGATGAACGCGGGAATCCGCAAGAGCCTGATCATCGGGCTCGGGCTCGGGCTACCGGTGCTGGGAGTGCTGGCGCTGGGAGTGCTGGCGCTGGGAGTGCTGGCGATGACCCTGCAACGATGTCCGTCTCCGCATCAGATTGGTATCGAGCTCGCTGAAATCGCCATGGCCGAGCGCAAGCATCCGAGCGCGCCATCGCGACAACTGCGAATACGCGCCGAGATTCGATTCGACGAAGCGAGGTTCGCGCTCCCATACCGGATCGGGTGGTACGCCACGAGATCCGCAACGCTCGGCTGGGGACCAGGAAGATAGCTGCGGCCGTCTGCGAGCAAGGCCTCGAGCCAGCCCAGATGCGCGGCGAGCCCTGCCGTGCCGGGTGGATACAGGCCAGGCACCGGATACCGACGATCGAGCTCGCGCAGGATGCATCGTGTGTCGCAATAGACTTCCGCACCGATCTGCATCACGGGAACGCGCCGATAACCGCCGGTCAACGCCTTCAACAGCGGCTTCGGCGCCCGCACTACCTTCCGATGCGTGGAGATTCCAACTACCAGGCGCCGGGTTACCCCTTACACTGTCAGCGCCCGGCAGAGCACATTGATCAGACGTTTCCCAACCGAAGGAGTGTCGACATGATGGCATACAGGAAATTCGCGATGGCCGTCGCTGCATGCAGCGTCCTGGGAATCGGCTCTGCGTCCGCTGCAGTAAAGATCGGCGCCTTGTACCCGTTCAGTGGAGATCTTGCATTGTTGGGCGGGGAGAGTTATCGCGGACTGGAATTGGCCGTCGATGAGCGGAATGCGGCAGGTGGTCTCAACGGCGAGAAAATCGAAATAATCAAGGCCGACGCCGTTGATCCAGCCCAGGCAGTGTCCGGCGCCAAGCGACTCATCTCGGACGGTGCCGTCGCCATCTTCGGTACCTATGCCTCAGGTCTTTCCTACGCCGCATCACCGGTCGCGGAATTAGCTGGTATTCCGTATTTCGAGTTGGGCGCGGTCGCCGAGAAGATTACAACCCGCGGCTACAAGTACCTGTTCCGCTCGGATCCGAATACCAGCACATACGGTGCTGAAATCATCAATGCCTTGCATGACACCATAGCTCCCGGCATGGGCCTCGGTCCAAACGACATCAGGATCGGCATCATCCACGAGGACGGTCCGTATGGCACTGAAGTCGCGGCCTCCGAGAAATCACGTGCCGCCAAACTGGGCTACAAGGTGGTCGAAGACCTGCCCTATTCAGCGAAGACAGTAGACCTTTCCTCCCTGATCCTGCGGCTGAAGGGATCAAACGTCAACGTGGTATTGCAAACCGCTTATCAAAACGACGCCATCCTCTTCTTCCGCCAAGCCAACTCTGCGGGCTTCAAGCCGAAGATCATCATTGGCGGCGGCGGCGGCTATTCCCTGGCCGACACGGCAAAAGCGGTTGGCGCGGACATGAACCATGTCTTCGATCTGGACTTCCCCCAGCCCTCGATCAATCCGGCCGGCGCCCCCGGTCTCGAGAAATTCCTCGAGGCATACAAAGTCGCATACAAGGGCAGCCCGCAGTCGGGCCACAGTCTGGCGAACTACGTCGGCGCGAAGGTCTTCATGGATATCCTTGCAGACGTCAAATCCTTCGACAAGGACAAGATCCGTGCTGCCGTGCTGGCGTACAAGAAGCCGGCGGGCGAAGCCGCCAATGGTTGGGCTTTCGCGTTCGGAGAAGACGGCCAGAACCACGCGGCCACGTTCTACCTGATGCAGTGGCAGGACGGCAAACTGGTCACCATCGCACCGAAGAAATTCGCCCAGGGAACTCCCGTTTTCGACAAATAGGAAAGCTATGGCGAAGAAGCAGGCGCCGTCAGGGGCGCCTGCTTTCCTTGCATTCTCGAGAAGCTTGGCGATGCTTTCCGTGCCGGCAGGCGGCTGCAAGGGTGTGCCGTTTCGCGGACTTTCGGCAACCGCCGATTGTGCGGGGTGCTTTGGGCGAGCGGACGGCATGCTTCATCACCCGCCCCGCGTCACGCGAAGGCAGGAGAACGTCCAGGCACTGCACGCTCCTGAAACTCCAAAGCCATCCAAAGCCTCAAACGCGGCGTTCTGAAGACCCCTCTCTTCTGTACTCCAAAAGGTCGATCAATGAGTATCCCGGTCCAGCTTCTGATCAATGGCTTGCTGTTGGGAGGGGCGTACACAATCATCAGTCTCGGGCTCACGCTTATTTTCGGTGTTGTCAGGGTCGTGAACTTCGCCCACGGCGAATTCCTGATGATCGGCATGTACCTGATTTACCTGATGTCAGCCCGCTGGGGGGTGCATCCTTATCTTGGGCTGATCCCGATTGCCGTGATCCTCTTCGGCCTGGGTGCTCTGACACAAAAGCTTGTCATTGAACCCTTGCTCGACGCCAGCGAAGAGATTCAGATCTTCGCTACCGTCGGCGTGTCGGTGATTTTTTTGAACCTGGCGCTATTGATATTCGGCGCGAATGTCTACCGGGTGCAAGTGGGGCTGGGCACCAGCTCGATGAGTATTGGTCCCTATTCGATGGTCACCGGGCAGTTGATCACCTTCGTTGCAGCAATCGTACTGGCGATTCTCTTGCACCTGTTCATGCACCGAACCTTTCTTGGCCGCGCGCTGCGCGCGGTCGCGCAGCACCGCTATGCGGCCCAGTTGATGGGTGTCCGCGTCAAGCGTATCTACATCATTGCGTTCGGATTGGGCACCGCATTCGTCGGGATCGCCGCAGGACTGCTGGCGCCGCAATATCCTGTCTTTCCGACGGTCGGGACTTACTTCGTAATCACTGCTTTCGTAATCGTGGTCCTTGGCGGCATGGGCAGCCTCTATGGTGCGGTTGCGGGCTCCATGATCATCGGCGTCGCAGATACCTTTGCCGGCTACTACATCTCGCCCGACCTGAAGGAGGTGGTGTATTTCGGCATCTTCCTGCTGATTCTTGTTTTGCGCCCCACTGGCTTGTTCGGTCTCGGCACAGAATAACAAGGAGCGATGCGTGTTTCCCGACTTTCGAAGCCCCAGGGCGTATGTGAGTGTGGCCTTGTTAATTGTAGTGTTTGCGATTCCTCTGGCGCTGAACACATCGTTCTGGACTAATCTGTTCGTATTGCTCTTCGTGCTCTCCGCGCTCTCGGTGGCCTGGAATATCGTGGGCGGCTATGCAGGGCAACTTTCACTCGGTCACGCGGTATTTTACGGTATCGGGGGCTACGCCTCGTCGTTGTTGACATTGAATTTTGGCATAACGCCATGGATCGGCATGATCGTCGGCGCAGCCGCGTCGGGCATTGTCGCGGTGATCATCAGCTATCCGACGCTGCGCTTGAAAGGCCCGTTTTTCGCCCTGGCAACCATCGCAGTCCTGGAAGTCGTGAGGCTGCTGGTGATCCACGAGCAAAGCTGGACGGGGGGCTCGAGTGGGATCAGCCTGCCTCTCAACATCGGCTGGAAGTGGATGATCTTTCGCGACAAGACCAATTACCTCATCATCGCCTTCCTGTTGTTTCTCTTCGTCCTATGGGTGTCCTGGCTCATACGGAAAATGAGACTCGGGCACTACCTCATTGCGATCCGTGAACGGGAAGATGCTGCGCGTTCGGTCGGGATCAACACGGCGAACATAAAGATATTGGCCGCCGTAATATCGGCAATGTTGACGAGCGTCGTCGGTACCTTTCATATCACGTATCTGACATTCATCGATCCGGCCTCGGCGTTTTCGCTGGATCTATCCATTCAGATCGCCATGTTCTCGTTGATTGGCGGCATGGGCACTGTCCTGGGGCCCGTAGCCGGTACCTTCCTGGTGGTGCCGATTGCGGAGTTGGCACGTGGCTGGCTAAGCGCGACTGGCAACGGCGTTCACGGCCTGATCTACGGCATGATCCTGGTGACAGTGGTTCTTACGATCCCGCACGGTCTGGTGGGCGCCTTCGGTCCACGGGTAGAACGAGTTCTGGGCAGGCTTCCCTATCTCGGCAGGTCCCGTGCGAAAAAAATGTTGGAGCACGCCCGGGCGGAACTGCACGTACTCGGTACAAGCCCCGTCCTGAAGGCAGAAAGGCTATTCAAGAGTTTCGGCGGCCTGAAGGCTACCAGCGACGTTTCGCTGACCCTGCACGAATACGAAATCCTGGGTCTGATCGGACCCAACGGCGCCGGAAAAACAACCATATTCAACCAACTCTCGGGATTCATCGCTCCCGACAAAGGTACGGTGCGACTGTTGATCCCGGCGGGCAAGTGGGTCAACTGTGATACACCCAACCAGTGCGCGCATCAGGGATTGGGACGCACATTTCAGATTGCCAAGCCCTTCACCGGCCTGACCGTACTCGAGAACATCATGCTCGGTGCATTCATCAAGACCGCCGATCGTGATGAGGCTGAACAAATCGCACTGGCAGTCGCTGAACAGACCGATCTGCTCAGGCACATCCATACAGAGGCGCGGAACCTGACCGTTGGCGCGACGAAACGCCTGGAGGTCGCCCGTGCACTTGCCATCCAGCCGAAGATCCTGCTGCTCGACGAGGTGATGGCCGGGCTGAACCCGACGGACATAGAAGAAGCGATTCGGATGATACGTCGCATCCGCGATTCCGGCGTATCCATCTTGATGATCGAACACATGATGCAAGCCGTCATGGCTCTTTCAGATCGGATCATCGTGATCAACGAAGGGAAGATCCTGGCTCACGGAACACCCGAGGAAATAGTGGGAAACCCGGACGTCATCGAAGCATATCTGGGCAAGGAATATGGCAATGCTTAAAGTGGCGAAGCTGTGTGCCGGCTACGGCAAGACCCAGGTCTTGAACGGGATTGACTTCGAGGTCAACCAGGGCGAGATCGTCACCCTGATCGGGACGAACGGCGCGGGTAAGACCACGACTCTCAAGACCTTATGTGGAGTGATCGCCGCCACCAGCGGTACGGTTCAGTTCGAAGGCCGGGACATCACCAACAACGAACCATTCGATATTGTCGATGCTGGCATCACGATGATCCCCGAGGGACGGCAGTTGTTCCCGAATTTTACCGTCAGAGACAACCTGATCATGGGGGCTTACAAGCGATCGGCTCGGCGGACCATTCAGCAAAAACTGGAAGAGGTCTTACAGATCTTCCCTCGCGTCAAGGAGCGCCTGAGCCAACTAGCCGGATCCTTGTCAGGAGGTGAACAGCAGATGTTGGCGATCGCGCGAGGCATGATGTCGGACCCGAAACTGTTGATCTTCGACGAACCTTCGCTGGGCTTGTCTCCCATACTCGTTCAGCAGATGTTCGACATCATTCGTCTCGTCACCTCGCGCGGTGTCACGACTCTTCTGGTCGAACAGAACGTTTCCCACACTCTGAAGCTTGCAACTCGCGGCTATGTCATTGAAAGCGGTGCGATCGTCTTACAAGGCACCGGCCAGGAACTATCAGGTAATCCCCACGTCAAGAAGGCTTATCTCGGTCTTTGATTCTCGGCCGCCTCGCTCCGTCCCATGTTGTGCTGGTCGTAGCCGACCGATTAACTCCAGGGCCCGCTTTTAGGCCGCCTTCGGGCCGATGACGCGTGTGATGCCGAAGGTTGCCGCGCCATTTACCTGCCGATTGCCTGAAACTCACACGCCCGAGACGTTTGCCGATTATTGCGCCACTGCGCTTGAAGAGACGATCGTGTGCGGAAGGTCCAGGGACGGTGCAGTTACATCCGCTGCGCGCGGCTGCGTCGCCTGCGCGGATGCGAGTTGCGCATGCTGGCGCCGTTTGCGGCGTGCTGGTGCAGCCGATGGTCGGCGCGGGCGTCGAGGTCTTCGTTGGCGCCCGCATCGACCCTCGTTCGGACCGACTGTGGTCGTTGGGTTGGGGAACGGCCTTGACCTCCTCGCCCATTTCCGGGTTCGGTACGCCGATCACGGCCACGTCGAGTACGTCAGGATGCAGCGCGAGCCCATCCTCGATGGCCTGCGGATAGATGTTGATGCCACCGCAAATGATCATGAACGACTGGCGATCGGTCAGGTACAGGTAGCCTTCTTCGTCGAGCCGCCCGATATCGCCGAGCGTCGTCCAGGTCGGGTGGCGTGGGTGCTGCGCGTTGCGCGTCGTCTCCGGATCATGGTGGTAGTGGAGGAGGGCAAAGTGATCGCCGCGGCGCAGCCCCGGCGCGTGCAGGTACTGAGCAAGTCGATTCGAACCCTCGTCGATCTCGCGGTAGCTCAGTACCGCACCGCTCGGGCCATGGATCAACGCAGGCTTGCCGGGATCGGCTCGCGCGTGATCGCCCAGGTACAAGGGATCATTCACGGCTGCTGATTCGACAGCACCAGTGTGGCGGCCGCGGTGAACATGCCGCCGACGCCTTGCACGACGCTGGTCTTCGCCCCGTCGACCTGCCGGAAGGCTTCGCCGCGCAGTTGCCGCACGGCCTCCAGGATCGCGAACATCCCGTACATGCCGGTGTGCGTGTAGAGGAGGCCGCCGCCGTTCGTGTTCAGTGGCAGCTTGCCGCCCGGCCGGGTGTGACCGGCCTCGATGAAGGCGCCGGCTTCGCCGCGGCCGACGAAGCCGAGATCCTCGAGCCCGTACAGAGGCAGATGCGCAAACGCGTCGTAGATCATCAGGTGATCGACGTCGGCATGCGTGATTGCCGCCTCGGCGAATGCCGCCTTGCTGGACAGCTTGAACGCCTTGGAGGAGGTCATGTCGTCCATCATCGACACCATCGGGCTGTCGCAGGCCTCACCGGAGCCGAGCAGGTAGACCGGCGAGTCGGCGCGTTTCAGATCCTTCGCGCGCTCGGCCGACGTCACGAGCAGTGCGCCGCCCCCGTCGGTGACCACACAGCACTCGAGCTTGTGGAACGGGTACGCGATCAGCGGGGAGGCCATCACGTCGGCCACCGTCAGCAGCTTGCGACGGCTCGCCCGCGTATTTCCATTGGCCCAGTGGCTCTGGGCGACGACGACTTCCGCGAGTTGCTCGTGTGTCGTTCCCGTGTCCTTCATGAAACGCAGGGCGGGCAGCGTGAACATGTTCGGCGGCGCGAAGGCACCATACGGAAGCTCGAACTGACCGATCATCGAGTAGGCGGGGCGCTGGCGTGGAATCCAGCCCACGCGCGAACGCCCCGATTCTCCGTGCAACACCAGCACCGTCTGGCAGAGCCCGGCGCAAATCGCGGCCGCGGCATGCCGGACGTGCACCAGGAACGAGCAGCCCCCGACCGAGGTGCCGTCGTACCACGACGGGGTGATGCCAAGGTAGTGGGCGACATCGATCGGCGACTCGACGGCGCTGGTGATGCCGTCGACGTCGGCGATCGTGAGGCCGGCATCGGCAAGCGCTCGATGGGCTGCGTCGGCGCGCAGGTCGAGCTCGGACAGATGAGGCAGCGCGCCCAGGTCGGTCTCAGCGGCACCGGCGATGGCAATCGTTGTCGGTTTCATCGTTGGCCCTCCGGCGCGGTAGCGGGCTTGAACAGCGGCAGCACGACGTCGCCGCGCAGCTCGAAGACGACTTCGAGCGGCATGTCCAGCGACAGCGCCGCGGGTGTGGCCGCAACGCCGACCAGGTTGCTCATCATTCGGGGGCCTTCTTCGAGTTCGACGACGGCGATGATGTACGGAACGTCTTGCGCCCAGCCGGGCGCGGGCATGTGGTTGATCACGTAGGAATGCAGCTTCGCGCGGCCGCTGGCGCGCACCCAGCCAAGCCGATCCGAGCTACAGAAAGGGCAGCGGATCCTCGGGTACAGGAACTCGCGATTGCAGGCCTCGCAGCGCGGCAGCCTCAGTTCGCCGGCCCGGGTCCCCTCCCAGAATGGGCGGGTCGTGGGAGTCGGAACCGGGAGAGCCTTGCCCGGGTTGGCCGTGTTTGAACTCACCGTTGAACTCATCCTTGCTTACCCCTTGCTGGCGAGTGAGAGAACGCCATGGTCGATCACCGGCTGGCCCGCAGGGCCGAGTGTTTCATAGTGAATGCACTCCGCCACCTGCCAGGCCTGCGGCGTAAGCGTGTCGCCGGGCAGCACGCGACGCGTGAAGCGGGCGGACATCGAGCGCAGGCGATCGGGGTCGCTGGCGCAGCATTCGTTCAAAAGGATGCGCCCGCGGCCTCGCGGCCGATCATGGATCGGTCCAGCGCCATGTCCTTCAGTCCTCACTGGCCGGGATCTCCCCGGAGGTGATTGTTTACCTGCGCAGCATCTTTGTATTTTACGTGATTGAAGGTCGCGCCGGTTATCTTCTCGAGCGACAGTGCGCCGAACCGATAGTGGTGAGCGTAGTTGGCGAAAGCGACCGAGCCGGGCTTGGCGCGGGCGGTTGGAATAACATCGAACAAGGTGTTGAAGCCCGACTCGGCGCCGATGACCATTACCACGAATCCTCTGGCAACGATTGCGACCGGTCGGATGTCGCGCTGAGCATCGTAGGGAAGGTCCTTGCGCAGAACCGGTTTGATGACGACCGACGATGGCGTGAGCAGAAGCACGGATTGACCAGACCGGCATCTTCCTGGCTCGCGTTCGACCGCCCGAGGTGGTGGATGCGTTACCGGTGCCTGGAGGCGGGAACCTTCGTGTGGCCTGCGGTGAACGATCCCTGGGCGATCTCGCGCCCTCTGGTACTGTCCTTCGATAAGATCGAGCGCCCGGAGATCAGAGATTCACTGATGAAAACGAAGTCCCGTTCCGCACCTTCTGCCAAATCACCCAGATTCTCCCGCACTCACGCGCCGACCGATCTGTCGCCCGCCGACTGGCAGCGCGCTCTACGGCGCCAGTTCGGACGCGAGCAGGCGTTCGTGCTGGAGAACCTTGGCAACGAGCCGCTCTTCTCCGAGTTCCGCGTGGGCAATCCGGACTCGACGACCAGCTACCGCGTAGCGGTCCGCGGGCTGCGGCCCGGGGACAACTTCTGCTCCTGCCCCGACCACGCCAGCAACGAATTGGGGACCTGCAAGCACATCGAATTCGTCCTCGCTCGCCTGGAAAAGAAGCGAGGCGCGAAGACCGCCCTTGCCCGAGGCTACCAACCGGCATTTTCCGAGATCTATCTGCGTAACGACGGCGTACGCGCCGTGCACTTTCGAGCCGGCACCGACTGCCCCCCTTCCGTGCTTAGCGCGGCCGGTCAGCTTTTCGACGAGTCGCACGGCGGGCGACTTCCCGAGGAGCGCTTTGCTCAGTTGCAGCGATTTCTCGCCACAGCGGGAGAGAGCGGCCATGAGCTGCGTGCCTATGACGATGCGCTCGATTTCATCGCCGGCCGGCGCGATGCAGTGCGACGGGCGGAGGTGCTCGATGAGGCATTCCCACTTGGCGCGTGCGATCCCCGGATCACGCAACTCCTTAAAGTGCCGCTTTATGCCTACCAGGCCGAGGGCGCGCTGTTCGCGGTGCGCGCCGGCCGCGCACTGATCGGCGACGAGATGGGCCTGGGCAAGACCATCCAGGCCATCGCCGCGATGGAACTCCTGGCGGGGCACTTCGGTATTTCGCGCGTTCTCGTGGTTTGCCCGACCTCGCTCAAATACCAGTGGCAGAGCGAGATCGCCCGCTTTTCCGGGCGCAGTTCGCGCGTGATGGACGGTGGCCGCGCGCAACGACAGAGCGATTTTGCCGAGGGCGAGTTCTGCAAGATCACCAACTACGAGAAGTTGAAACCTGATCTCGATCTGATCGCCAGCTGGGCGCCGGAGCTGGTGATCGTCGACGAGGCACAGCGCATCAAGAACTGGAACACCATCGCCGCACGTGCCCTGAAGCGCATCGACAGTCCCTATACGATGGTGCTGACGGGTACGCCGCTCGAGAACAAGCTGGAGGAGCTGATTTCCATCGTGCAGTTCATCGACCAGCATCGGCTCGGGCCGACCTGGAAGCTGCTCCACGAGCATCAGATCAAGGACGAAGGCGGGCGCGTCACCGGCTACACCGGACTCGAAAGGATCGGCGAAACGCTCGCGCCGGTGATGATCCGCCGTCGCAAGTCCGAGGTGCTCGAGCAGTTGCCCAGCCGAACCGACCAGAACCTGCTGGTGCCGATGACCGAGATGCAGACGGCTTACCACCAGGAGAACGCCGACATCGTGGCGAAGATCGTGCAGCGCTGGCGCAAGACGGGGTTCCTGTCCGATACCGACCAGCGGCGGCTGACCTGCGCACTTCAGAACATGCGCATGTCGTGCAACAGCACCTATCTGCTCGACCAGGTAACCGACCACGGCGTCAAGGCCGACGAACTGGCGGCCCTGCTCGACGACCTGGTTGTTCAGCCGCAAGCGAAGGCGGTGGTGTTCAGCCAGTGGACGCGCACCCATCACATCGTCATTCGACGGCTCGAGGTGCGTGGAATCGGGTACGTGAGCTTTCATGGCGGCGTGCCTTCGGAGAAGCGCCCGGCGCTGGTCGAGCGGTTCCGCGACGATCCCGACTGTCGCGTTTTCCTCTCGACCGATGCGGGCGCCACGGGCCTGAACCTGCAGCACGCCTCGACGCTGGTCAATATGGATCTGCCGTGGAATCCGGCGGTCCTCGAGCAGCGCATTGCGCGTATTCACCGCATGGGTCAGAGGCGGCCGGTGCAGATCGTCAATTTCATCGCCAAGGGCACCATCGAGGAAGGCATGCTCTCGGTGCTCGCCTTCAAGCGCTCGCTGTCGGCCGGCATCCTCGACGGCATGGGTGAAGGTGAGGCCATGACGTTGGCCGAAGAAGCGGCGGGCATCGCCGTGGCCCCCGTCGAAGCGCCAGCGGCCACCGCGGACGAGCCGCCGGGCGCTCTGGAAACCGGATCGGAAGCGGCCACCGCGGCGCCGAAGGAGGCCAGCCAGGATCCCTGGACGCAGGTGTTGCAGCTCGGCGCGCAACTCGTTTCCTCGCTGGCCGCAGCCGACGACGCTTCCGCGGCCTCACATCCCTGGGTCGAGCGCGACCCGTTGACCGGTGCGCGCAGTCTCAGAGTGCCGCTACCGCCTCCGGAGACCGCCCGTCGGCTTGCCGACGGGCTATCCGCAATCGCGGAGGCCCTGCGCGGAAGGATGGCCGGCAAGTAAGCGCAGCTTCGCCAACGGTGCGAGCCACTTTGCCTACCTCGACGGTGTACAGAATCTCGCTAAGCTATCGCTAAGGCTAAGCTGGCTGTTGAAGCGCCAGCCATCTCGAGCGACCGACGCGCTCGAATCGAGGGGATCAAACGCAGCGCGGGAACGCCGACTGGCCCTATACAGCAATCTCGGCGAAAACTCAGATCGGCTCGCCTTCGGCCTGAGCATGCAGCTCATTGAGCACGCTGCGCTCGAGCCGGTCGTGCATCACTGAAGCGAAATCGCGAACCAGCCGTCGATGGAAACCGTTAAAAACGGGTGGGAAGGCGCCTGACAGGGCCAGGCACTCATGCAGGCCACACGGGCGTAAAGGCCGCTGACCCCGCGTCGAGTTGAGAATCAGCTCGAGAGCTTGACGGTGCGCAGATACGGCTTGTGGGTTTTGAAGCCCTGCGGATAACGCTTGTGTGCGTCGGCGTCGGAGAGCGACGTTGAGATGATCACGTCGTCGCCGGGCATCCAGTTGGCCGGCGTCGCAACCGGTTCCTTGGCAGTCAATTGCATCGCATCGAGCGCACGCAGGATCTCAGTGAAGTTACGCCCGGCGCTCATCGGGTAGGTCAACATCAGTTTGATGCGCTTGTCGGGGCCGATCACGAAGACTGCACGGATCGTCTGGTTGTTGACTGCGGTACGGCCTTCGCCGCTGCCCGGCTCATCTGCCGGCAGCATGTTGTAGAGCTTGGCTATCTTCAGGTCGGCGTCGGAGATGATCGGGTAATTGACCGTCGCACCCTGGGTTTCCTCGATGTCCTTGACCCAACCGCTGTGGCTCGAGACCGGGTCGGTGCTCAGGCCGATGATCTTGGCGTTGCGCCTGGTGAAGTCGGGTTCGATCCTGGCCATGTAGCCGAGCTCAGTCGTGCACACCGGCGTGAAATCCTTCGGGTGGGAAAACAGGATCGCCCACTTGTCGCCGATCCATTCGTGGAAATGGATCGTTCCCTTGGTCGTTTCGGCAGTGAAATCAGGGGCGATGTCGTTGATACGCAGGGACACTTATTAACTCCTTGGAGGTTGCGTCGCGCGTTCGGGCGGCGCGACCGCGGCGCAAGAGAAACGACAACCCGTCGGAATGCCGCCTGAAGCGTTGTCCGACGCGGATGTGAAGACCCATTGTGCTTGTTTTGCCGGCGCCATGCGAGCATTACCCTTGTCAACTCCGACCGGCTTCCCCTTGAAGAAACCCGATGAGCGAGTCCGCTACAACCCCGCCTGGTCTCTCGATTGTCGATGCGCATGTGCACCTGTACGACAGCGAGGCGAATGTGCACGGGCATCTCGAACACGAGGATGAAGTCTACGAAGCGCTCGTCGGCGACTATTCGGCTCTGCCAAGGACCTACCTGCCCGACGCCTATCTGGTGGACACGGCAGGCTGTAAGGTCGAAGGCGTTGTCTGGCACGAATATCTCTCCGACGACGCCCTGAAGGAGGTGCAATGGGGCCAGCGCCTGGCAGAAAGATCGCCTGTTCCGCAGGCCATGGTGGCGCTGGTCGACTTCCTCGATCCTCGCCTGGACGAGCGGTTGCAGGCCTACCGTTCGTTGTCTCACGTGACGGCTGTCCGAGAGCATCTCGGATGGGACCCGGTCAACCCCCGCAAGCGCTTCGCCGGGCGCTCGGACCTGCTGACGGATCCAGAATGGCAGCGCGGCATTGCCTCGTTGCGCAAGTACGACTTCAAATGCGGCCTCGAAGTGTTCTCGCCGCAGGTTCCGGGTCTTCTCGAAGTGGTTCGCCAGCATCCCGATCTCGGTTTCACGCTGGCGGTCATGGCCTGGCCGCTGGATTTGGGCCCGACGGGTTTCAAGCAATGGCAGAAGGACGTGAGGGCACTGAGCCGGTGCGATAACGTTTGCGCGGATATCTCCGCCATCGAATGCATCTTCGGGATGGATTGGAGCGAGGAGCAGGTTGCGCCCTGGGTGCTGGCGTTGATCGACATGTTCGGCCCTCGCCGATGCATGTTCGGCAGCCACTTGCCCATCGCTGGCCTGTCACGCGGCTTCAAGCCGCTTTATGACGCTTATCAGCGGATCGTGCGCCGCTTTTCGGCCGACGAGCAGGATCAGATGTTTCGCAAGGTGGCTGCCGATTGGTTTCGTCTCCGGTAGGCGATCAGTGCGACGGCCGAGGCAAGCATGCTCCAGAACGGCTTGGCTTCCGATGCTCCCGTTGCATCGTCGGCGCCCGCAGTGTCGCGTCGGCGACGCAAGGTTTCGCGGAGATCGTCGTCATGATCGACGGGGCGCACCTGCGCGCTGTCGCTCCAAGGATCAGATAGAGATCCGGACCGCCGGCACGCCTTACGCCTCGACCCCCACCGCGCGTCATCCGCACGGCTCCAATTCCTCAGCAGTTTCAGACCGGCCGAATTCGGACACGTTCGCACCGGCGCCCACAGTCCGCGTTGCGACACGAGATGTACGCCATATTGATGGCAAAGCCGATGGTGATGGCAAAGCCGATGGCCCATGCGCCTGGTAGCGCCATGCATGCGCACCAGCACCGATTCATTACCCTCTACTCCGAGACCAAGGAGATCGAGCACGCGGAGTTCATGAAGGTGATCTCGCCATGGGAGCGCGAGCATCTGCTCCTGCATGTCTGACCCACGCCAACCCCGATCATCTCCGTCCTCGAGCCGATTGCCGTCATCGGGGCTGCGACCGCGCTTCCTGGGGCTTGCGCTTTCTGCGAATGGTTGAAACCCCTTATTGCGTCCGCCGCGCATCATGTTTAAGATGACCAGCCGTCTGGGCTGCGCGGCGAGCGCACTATTCGTCTGAAAAGAACGCAAGGAGAACTTATCTTGAAACGCAGAACCATCAACACGGCCATGCTGGCTGGCGCGGGCGTTGCTTTGCTAGGAGGCGTCAACCGGGTTTCAGCGGCCGCAAAAACCTTCATCACGATCGGGACCGGCTCCACCAGCGGGTTGTATTACCCAACGGGCGTGGGCATGGCCAAGATCATCAATGATGCCAACATCGACATTCGCGCCAACGCGCGTTCCACGGGTGCCTCGGTCTACAACTGCCGTGCGGTCGGCAACGGTGAGATGCAGATGGGAATTACACAGAACAACATCGCCTATTACGCATACAACGGAACTGGAGTTGAAGCGTTCAAGGACAGGCCGGTGAAAAATCTGCGCGGCCTGACCATGCTGTACCCGGAGGTGATCCAGATCCTGGTGCGCAAGGACGCCAACATCATGAGTATTGCCGATATGAAAGGCAAGCGCATTTATGTGGGTGATATCGGCTCCGGTACCGAACAGGACGTCCTGAATATCTTTGCCGCCTACGACCTGAAACTCGATGACCTGAAGACCGCGGTGCGCGGCAGTTCGGGCAACGCGGTCGACCTGCTGCGCGACAACAAGATCGATGCCATGTTCTACACCGTCGGAATCGGCGCATCGGCGATCACGGAAGCGGCGCAAACGGTGCCCATCGATCTGCTTCAGATTCCGGCCGAAAAGGTCGAGGAGCTGCACAAGAAGTTTCCTTTTTACACCGCCATCACGGTCCCGGCGAACACGTATCCGAAAATTGAACATGATGTGTCGACGATCACCACACAGGCAATGGTGGTGGTCGAAGCCAAGTTGCCTGAAGACGTGGTTTACGAATTCATGAACACGATTTTTGGCGAGCATCTGCAGCAGTTCTACAGCGATGTGCAAAATCCCAACCTGAAGAAGTACTTTAAAGTGAAGACCGCTTTGGACGGCATGCCGATTCCCGTGCATCCGGGTTCGATCAAGTTCTTCAAGGAGAAAGGTGTCGAGGTAGCAAGCGATCTGGTGCCGAACAGCTGAGCCACGCGCCGTTTGATGTCTTGAACGCGAAGCCCCGACCGCCTTGCCGGCAGTCGGGGCTTCGCGTATCTGGCGTGGTGAAAAGACAAGTCCTGTGACACGGCAAGCGGGAAAGACGGAGCAGACCATGGTCGAGCAACAAGCAGCCAGCGAAACGGACACCAGGGAAGCAGCGGAACTCGTTAAGGCGAGCGATTACGGCGCACGCGAGCCGCGTCGCGCGTGGCAGCGCTGGATGCTCACCATCATTGCGGTGTGCTGGAGTCTGTTCCAGGTTTACGCAAGCTACACCGGCACCATCAATACCCAGAAGACAGGTGCCATCCACCTGGCGTTCGGCTTTGCGCTCGCTTTCCTCGCATTTCCGCGCAAGAACAGTGCCAAAGACATCATCCCCTGGTACGACTGGGTGCTCGCGATCGCGGGCGTTGCCACGTCGCTTTACATCGTCGTCAGCTACTACAACATCGTCGCCATCCAGGGCGGTGTGCCGACCACGCGGGACGTATGGATGGGCACCTTGCTGCTTGCGGTCCTCATCGTTTCTGCGGCTCGCATTATTGGTTATGCGTTGCCGGTAATCGCGATTCTGGCGGTACTGTATGGCGCCATGGGACCGGCCGGCATCATTCACATCACACCGCCCGAAATCCTGCAGTTGCACAACGGCTACAGCTGGCATCAGATCGTGCAGCAGCTCTACATCACCGAGGAGGGTGTCTGGGGCACTCCGATCCGTGTGTCGGCCACGTTCGTGTTTCTGTTCGTGCTCTTCGGCTCGCTGCTCGACAAGGCAGGTGCGGGCCAGTATTTCGTCGATCTGGCATATAGCGGACTGGGTACCTTCCGCGGCGGCCCGGCGAAGGCATCGGTGATCGCCAGCTTGCTGACCGGTGTGATTTCGGGCTCGTCGGTGGCCAACGTCGTCACCACTGGAACCTTCACGATTCCGCTCATGAAGAAAGCGGGCTACCCCGCGGTCAAGGCGGGTGCCACCGAGTGTGCTGCCTCGGTCAACGGTCAGCTCATGCCCCCGGTAATGGGGGCCGCCGCTTTTATCATGGCCGTGTTCGTGAACATTCCATATTCACAGCTCATCATTTACGCCATCGTTCCGGCGGTGCTGACTTATGTCGGCCTTTTTTATCTGGTGCACCTGGAGGCCATCAAACTGGGCCTGAAAGGCGTTCCCCGCGCCGAGCTGCCGCCGTTCTGGCCTACGTTCTGGAGGGGGATTCACTATCTGATCCCGGTGGCGTTCCTGCTCTATGAGCTGATGTGGGCGAAGCTGACGCCCGAGCGCAGCGCACTCAATGCCACCTTTTCGCTGATCGTCCTCATCCTGATCCAGGAAGCGTACAAGAGCGCGAAGCGCGGCACCGGTCCGATCGCCGGGCTCTGGGATGGCGTCAAGCTGACTTTCAACGGCTTTGACGTCGGTGCGCGCAACATGACGACGATCGCCATCGCCACAGCCGCCGCCGGCATCATCGTCGGCATGGTCACCATGACCAATCTGGGCTACGGCCTGACGCAGATCATCGCTACGGTTTCAGGCGGCAACATCTGGATCGTGCTCATCATGGCGATGATCACGTCGCTGATTCTCGGTGTGGGCCTGCCCACAACCGCAAACTACATCGTCATGGCGGCACTGGTGGTGCCCGTGATCGTGAATCTGTCCGAAGCGGCAGGGATCGCCGTACCGCTGATCGCGGTGCACATGTTCGTGTTTTATTTCGGCATTCTTGCCGATGACACGCCTCCGGTGGGCCTTGCCGCGTATGCCGCAGCGGCGATTTCGCGCGCCGATCCCATTGCCACCGGCATTCAGGGCTTCATCTACGACATGCGCACTGCCATCCTGCCGTTCATGTTCTTTTTCAACCCGCAGTTGCTGCTGTACGACGTGACCAACTGGTGGGTCGAAATCTGGGTCTTGCTCACGGCGCTGATCGGGATGCTGGGGTTCGTGTCGGCCACCCAGGGCTATTTCATCGGCAAGCTCAGCTGGTACGAGAGAATTGCGCTGCTGGCTGGTTCGCTGCTGTTGATCAAGCCCGGAAACGTATCGGACATGATCGGGTTCGCATTGGTGGCTCTGGTTTATCTCGGGCACCGCTGGCGCACCGGCCGCGGCGGTCCGCCGCCAGGTGCCCTGGCTGGTACGTGATCGGGGGGCAGCGTCGGACGGGGGGGCTGCGGCGCGGCGACTCAGCACTTGGGTCGGAATGGCGCGGGGTCGATTGGTGGCTCAGCCCTGGTCATCAGCCTTTCTAGCTCTAGCAGCACGCTGCTGCCGCAGGCCAGTGCAAAGCCGAGGGCCCCGTGGCCGATGTTCATCCACGGGTTGTCGATGGCACGTTTGCCGCCTGTTATCGGGAGCCCGTGCGGCGTGGCCGGTCGCAGGCCGGCCCACGCCTTGGCGCCGCCGAGGTCAAGGTTGGCGTAGAGGAAAATGAATTTGACACTTCTGTGCCGATGAATCTGTCGATCGGTGGCAATCGGGGAGGGCGATCACCCGCAAACCGCACCGAGCAAGGCTTTGTAGCCGAAGCACGATGAATTTGTCACTGCCGTACTTCGAGCGCGTCCAGGATGCGTGCCTGCTTGAGGGGGTTTGCTGATGCGTGATCCCGACGGAACGCCGCGATTGCTTCAGCTCGTCGGCTCCCAGGTCGAAGTGCGAACGTGGCAACATGCGGAGCCGGCCCGCGGCAGGCTCGTCTGCATTGGCCTGCGCGGTCGCCTCGATCCCGATGCGATCGAAGCACGGCTCGGTCTGAGCCGATCACTTACTCGAGGACAACCATGATCAGATTGACTCGGCGCGCCGCCCTCAGGGCGGGAATTGGTGGAGTGGTCCTGCCCTATGCATTTCCGGCGCTGGCGCAGGACATCAAGCGGGGCGGCACGCTGGTCGTCGGCTCGCCGCTGGTGGCCCGTCACCTGAACGGCGCGGTCCAGTCGGGCGTCGCCACCGCGATGCCGTCCACGCAGTTGTTTGCCAGCCCACTGCGTTTCGACGACAAGTGGAATCCGCAGCCTTACCTGGCCGAGAATTGGTCGCTGGCCGAGGACGGCAAGTCGCTCACGCTGAACTTGCGCAAGAACGCGCTGTTTCACGACGGCAAGCCGGTCACCTCCGAGGACGTGGCGTTCTCGATCATGGCGATCAAGGCCAACCACCCCTTCACAACCATGTTCGCCCCCGTCGAGAAGGTCGACACGCCCGACGCACACACTGCGGTGATCCGCATGAGCGAGCCGCATCCAGCGATCGTGCTGTCGATGTCGCCGGCGCTGTGCCCGATCCTGCCCAAGCACATCTATGGCGACGGACAGGACCTGAAGAATCATCCGCGCAATTCGCAAGACGTGGTCGGCTCGGGCCCGTTCAAGTTCGTCGAGCACGAATCGGGGCGTCGAATCATCATGGAGCGCTTCGACAAATTCTTCCTCGAGGGCAAGCCGTACCTCGATCGCGTGGTCATCGACGTGAACCAGGATGCCTCGAGCCTGATCCTGGGGCTCGAGCGCGGCGACATCCAGATGCTGCCGATTCTCACCAACCCGCCCGACCTCAAGCGGCTGCAGAGCAATTCGAAAGTTGCCCTGACCGCGAAAGGCTACGAAGGCATCGGTCCGCTGAACTGGCTGGCCTTCAACCTCGAGCGCAAGCCGCTGTCCGACGTGCGGGTGCGCAAGGCGATCGCGACCGCGATCGACAAGAAGTTCATTACCAAGGCGCTGATGGGCGGCTTCGCCCAGGAAGCCGATGGACCGATCGTGCCGGGCAGCCCGTTCTATGCGCCCGATGCCATCGCCCACTATCCGTTCGACCTCAAGAAGGCGGCGGCGATGCTCGATGAAGCTGGCTACAAGGTCGGCCCGAACGGCGAGCGTTTCAAGTTGACGATCGACTACGAACCGACTTCGGGCCAGGAGAAGATCGTTGCCGAATACCTGCGCCCGCAATTGAAGAAGGTGGGCATCGCGATCGAGGTGCGGACTTCGGCCGATTTCCCGGCCTGGGCGCGGCGAATGGCCGCCCGCGACTACGACATGTCGATGGACAACGTGTTCAACTGGGGCGACCCGGTGATCGGCGTCGGCCGCACGTACCTGTCGACCAACATCAAGCCGATCGTCTGGACCAACACGACTTCGTACCGTGATCCGAAAGTCGACGAACTGCTCGAAAAGGCCACTACCGAGACTGATCTCGACAAGCGCAAGGCCCTGTATGCCGAGTTCCAGAAGTTGGTCACCACCGATTTGCCGATCGACTACATCAACCTGATTCCCTATCACACCGCCACGTTGAAGACGGTTGGCCACGTACCGACCACGATATGGGGGCCGCTGGCGCCGTACGACGAAGTCTTCATCCAGTAGGAAGGTCTTCCTCTGACGAGGGCCTGTCGCTCTAGCCAACGAGCCTTTATGGACGTCGACCAAGGATGCCTTCACGATGTCGTCGCGCTCGGGGTTGAGCGTGACGACATCGATGGGCGCGCAATTGCGAGTTGCGCCGGACCATCGGCGTGGGTTCGCTGCGCGGGCCTGCAGCAGCTGCTGGCCGTTCATGTCACAGCCTTTTGGCATCCCCCATCGTGGCCGCCATGGCGATGGCCGTAATGGGTCCGATGCTCGGTGCCTTCTGCAACTTGCGGCGTCAAGGGTGGGGGCGTCCATCCCATTGGGGCGGTTCGTTTTTCAGAAGTGCCTTTCGCAAACCTATTCGAAACAGCAATGATTCGCCCCGATTCTCAAATGGGGCAGCGCCCGAGGAGCGAACATCCTGCATTCGGCCGCCAGCGCGAGCAGATTTGGATTGCGCTCCCGATTTCCGGGCACCAGCAGTGTGATCCGCTGGCTGACGGCATAGCGTTTCGCCAGCGGGATCAACCGGACCTGTGGGCTGAAGTCCGCGACCCGCCCCGGCAGCAACGAGTAGCCGATTCCGCCACTGACCAGGTTCGTCAGCGAAAAAATGTCGCCGACCCGCATCGTGATCTCGGGTTCGAAGCCGGCCAACGCGAAGGTGTGCGTGAAGTCCTGATAGGTCGCGAAGTCTCCGGACAGCGCCACGAACTTTTCCGCACGCAACTCGGCCAGGTCGATCTCGCTGCGGGCGGCATAAGGCGAGGTGAGCGAGGTGGCAAAGAAGATCTCGTCGTCGAACAGCGGCGTCGCGATCAGGTCCGGGTGCGAAAACTTGTCGTGCAATGCGATGAGAATCGCGTCCAGTTGCCCGTCATCGAGCTTGTGCAGCAGGTCGCGGTTGGAGCTCAGGGTCAGGTCCACATCCAGTTCAGGGCGCCGCGCCTTCAAGCGCATCAGCAGCTGTGGAATGGTCTTGACGGTGAGCGAGTACAACGCGCCGATCTTCAAGCGCACGGCCAGAAAGCCGGACGCTTCACGCGCTCGTCGAATGCCCTCCACGCATTCATGCACTGCGCTCGACGCGTGTTCGGCAAACACATGGGCCGCTGCCAGCGGAATCAGTTTGCGTCCATCGCGCCGAAACAGCGGGCAACGCAAACCCTCTTCGAGCGAGTGCAGCGAGCGGTGAATGCTGACGGTGCTTTGGCCCACGTGCTCGGCAACCCGCGTCAGGCTGCCCAGCTCCATGAAGCTCAAAAAAACTTCAAGCTTTCTGAAGGTGATTGATTCGTCGATTTGCATGGAGCGCTTCAGAGAGTTGCTAACCACGACTGCCCTCACTCATAAGTCAGAAATATGGCCTCTGTTGAGATTTGAGCGGGCTAGGGCAAGGACCGGCAAGGGTCCACAGATTGTCCGCCAAATCGGTGGCTTATGAGTAATATGACAAGGCCATCGTTACCCTTAGGGTAACTTACCTGCGTCTCAGGTAATTGATCTGGTGCCTCAAGTCACTTATCGTCCACCCATCCCCCATCCGGACGAAAGCGAAGATGCAGACCACTACCCAACTCGATCCCAAGTGGAGCAAGCGCAGGACCGAGAAACAACGCCGCATCGGCGCTGTCCGTCATCTGGCCGACGGCGCTATGCTGCAAAGCGACGCGATCACACAGGCGCTGGAGGCGCTGATAGCGCCCGGTGACCGCTTGGTGCTCGAAGGCGACAACCAGAAGCAGGCAGACTTTCTCTCGCGCCATCTGGCCCAGGTCAATCCGGACAAGGTCAACAACCTGCACCTGATCATGCCCAGCGTGAGCCGCCCCGAGCACCTCGATCTGTTCGAGCGCGGGATTGCCAGAAAGCTGGACTTCGCATTCGCCGGTGCGCAGAGCCTGCGCATCTCGCAACTGCTCGAAGACGGCATCCTCGAAGTCGGAGCGATTCACACCTACATCGAACTCTATGGGCGCCTGTTTGTCGATCTGATCCCGAACGTGGTGCTGGTCGCCGGTTTCAGCGCGGACCGGCAAGGCAACTTGTACACCGGACCGAGCACCGAAGACACGCCGACGCTGGTAGAAGCCGCTGCGTTCAGTGACGGTATCGTGATTGCGCAGGTGAATGAAATCGTGGACGACGCGAGCGACCTGCCGCGGGTCGACATCCCGGCATCCTGGATCGATTTCGTCGTCAAGTCGGACAAGCCATTCTTCATCGAACCGCTGTTCACGCGCGATCCGCGCCTGGTCACGCCGATCCACATCCTGATGGCAATGATGGCGATCCGTGGGATCTACGAGCGGCATCAGGCCCAGTCGCTGAACCACGGCATCGGCTTCAATACCGCGGCGATCGAGCTGATCCTGCCGACCTACGGCGAGAAGCTAGGCCTCAAAGGCAAGATCTGCCGCAACTGGGTGCTTAATCCGCATCCGACCTTGATTCCGGCGATCGAATCGGGCTGGGTCGAAAGCGTGCACTGCTTTGGCGGTGAACTCGGAATGGAAGACTATGTCGCGGCCCGGCCAGACGTGTTCTTCACCGGCCGCGACGGCTCGATGCGATCGAACCGCGCCATGTGCCAGCTTGCCGGTCAGTACGCGGCCGATCTTTTCATCGGATCGACCTTGCAAATGGACGGGCTCGGCAACTCCTCCACCGTCACGCGCGGCCGTCTCACCGGCTTCGGCGGTGCGCCAAACATGGGCCACGACCCGCGCGGCCGGCGCCATGCGACCCCGGCCTGGCTGGATCTGATTGAAACCGATAACCCGCTCGAGCGCGGCAAGAAGCTGGTGGTGCAGTCGGTCGAGACTTTCCAGGGAGGGGGGAAGCCGACCATCGTCGAATCGCTCGATGCGATCGAGGTGGGCAAGAAAAGCGGCATGCCGCTCGCGCCAGTGATGATCTATGGCGACGATGTCACGCACGTGCTCACCGAGGAAGGCATCGCCTACCTGTACAAGGCCCGCTCGCTCGACGAGCGCAAGGCGATGATCGCCGCGGTTGCCGGTGTCACCCCGATCGGCCTGACCCACGATCCGAAGACCACCGAACGACTGCGCCAGGACGGGCTCGTTGCACGCCCGGAAGACCTCGGTGTGAACCGCGGCGAAGCGACCCGCTCGCTGCTAGCCGCAAAAAGCGTCGCCGATCTCGTCACTTGGTCCGGCGGCCTGTACGACCCGCCGGCGCGCTTCAGGAGCTGGTGATGAATCGCACTGAACCGACCGCTACCACAGACGCGCGGCCATTCTCCAGGCTCGAGCCGCGACCGCCGTGTTTTGCCGGTCGACTCGCGGAGATGGTTGTGCAGGCCTTGATCGACGAGGTCACACTCGGCCCCAAGCCCGGACTGGTGGACATTGAAAGTCGCGGTGCACATCAGGACCTCGACTGGACGCTGATGTGCCGCTCGGCCAACGCGCTGCGCGGCACCTTTGAAGCCATGGCCGGAGCCGGCGCAGCTTTGAACGATGCCAGCGCATTGCGCGCGCGCATCGGCCACCTGGGCCGGCTCGGCGAGGCTGCGATGATGCGGGCCACGGCCGGCGTCAACACCCATCGCGGTGCGATCTGGGCACTGGGCCTGCTGGTGACCGCGGCAGCGCAGGCGCCCGATGCGCTCGCACCGCAAGCCGTCTGCGAGCGTGCCGCCGCCCTGGCCCGCATTGGCGATCCGTTCGCACCCACCCATACCGGCCACAAAGGTGAACGAGCCTGCCGCGACTTCCGGGTCGGCGGCGCCCGCGGCCAAGCGCAGGCTGGCTTTCCGCTGCTTACGCGGCTGGCCTTGCCGGAATTGCGTCGCTCTCGCTCACGCGGCGATCACGAGAACACCTGCCGGCTCAACGCGCTGCTCACGCTGATGAGCGAACTCGACGACACCTGCGTGCTCGCGCGCGGCGGCGAGCACGCACTGACGCAGCTTCGCTGTGGCGCCCGGGCAGTGCTCGCGACCGGCGGCGCGAACACGATCGCAGGCCGCAGGGCGTTGCGCCGGCTCGACGCCGAGTTGCTCACGTTGAACGTGTCGCCCGGGGGCGCCGGCGATCTGCTGGCCGCAACACTTTTCATCGACCGACTTGAAACCCTTCTCACCCAGTAATCCAGGAGTCGCCACCCCATGGAAAAAATCAACCTCGAATTCCCGGCCGGCCAGCCCGCCTCGAGCCGCGCATTGGCCGGCGTGGTCGGCTCCGGCGATCTGGAAGTGCTGCTTGAGCCGAATACTGCGGGCACCACCACCGTGTCGATCACGAGCTCGGTCGATGGCATGCACCGCATCTGGGAGGCGCTGCTGGAACGCATTTTCGGCTCTGCACGACTGCCTGCGGCCCGCATCGAAATCAACGACTTCGGCGCCACGCCCGGCGTGGTAAGGCTGCGCATCGAGCAGGCGCTGGAAGCCATCGGCGCCAACACCAGCCATTGAGGACAAAGATGAATACCGAAGACATGCTCAGGCAACAAAGCTTTATCGAACTCGATGCACGCCGCCGAGCGCGCACCTTGCTCGACCCCGGATCGATGCGCGAACTGATCGACCCGTTCGCAAGGCTCAGTTCCCCTTGGCTCGCCGACCAGGGCGTTGTGCCCCAGGCCGACGACGGAGTGGTCGTGGCCAAGGGGCGGATCGATGGCCAGCCAGCCGTCGTGCTCGCGATCGAAGGCGCGTTCCAGGGCGGCAGCCTCGGTGAAATCGGCGGTGCAAAGATCGCGGGCGCGCTAGAACTTGCAGCCGAGGACAACCGCAACGACGTGCCAACCCGCGCCGTGATCCTGTTCGAGACCGGCGGCGTGCGCCTGCAGGAAGCCAACTTGGGTTTGGCTGCGATCGCCGACATTCACGCAGCGATCACGGACCTGCGCCACTATCAGCCGGTGATCGGCGTCATCGCCGGCACCGTCGGCTGCTTCGGCGGCATGTCGATCGCCGCCGGCCTGTGCAGCTACCTGGTCGTGACGCAGGAAGCGCGGCTCGGCCTGAACGGGCCGGCCGTGATCGAGCAGGAAGCGGGCATTGCCGAATACGACTCGCGCGACCGACCGTTCATCTGGAGCCTGACCGGCGGCGAGCAGCGCTTTCGCTCGGGGTTGGCCGATGCGTACGTGGCAGACGATACCGTGGCGATCCGCAATACCGTCCGGAGCCTGTTGCGCGACGGCGCTCCGGCGCGCAACCGCAGTGGCCGTCACGCCGAGTTTCTCGAGCGCCTCGAACGCGTGGACGCAAGCATCCAGGCTACGCCGGAAGCCGTGCGCAATTGCTACAACCCCGGGAGTCTGAAATGAGTGTTCTTGCCTCCTCTTCCTCACGCGGCGCCGTCTGGCTCGCCGCGCTTACGGATGATGCGCCGGTCGTTGCTGGTTTTTCGGCGGCGGTGCGCATCGTCGATGCGCCGCTCGCTGGCGCACCGGCACGCTACATCGCGGTCGTTCCCGATCCGGACAACCGGTTCCCGCGGGTCCGCGACGGCGAGATCGGCTTGGTCGAAGGCTGGGAACTGGCGCGCGCGGTGCAAGAAGTAATCACGGCCGATCGCGATCAAGACGTCAAGCGCCCGATCGTGGCTGTGGTCGACGTCACCAGTCAAGCCTACGGGCGCCGCGAAGAAGCCTACGGCATTCACCTCGCGCTGGCAGCCGCCGCCGGCGCCTACGCCGAAGCTCGCCTGGCCGGACATCCGGTGGTCGGCTTGATCGTCGGCAAAGCGATGTCGGGTGCGTTCCTGGCGCATGGCTACCAAGCGAACCGGTTGATCGCGCTGAGCGACCCGAAGGTGATGGTGCACGCGATGGGAAAGGCCTCGGCCGCGCGCGTCACGCTGCGCACGGTGGACGACCTCGAAGCCTTCGCCGCGCGCATTCCGCCGATGGCCTACGACATCGACAGCTATGCCTCGCTCGGCCTGCTCTGGCGCAGCCTTTCTCTCAAGGACGCGGACGCTGCATCGGGCAGCGACCTCAACGCGGTGCAGCAGACGCTAGCTGATGCGCTCGAGGACATTCACGCCGATTCGGATCGTGGCCTCACGGGGCGCCTCGATGCGCCGCATCGGCAAGCTTCTAAGAAAGTGCGCGACCGGCTGCGCGCGGAGTGGTATGTCGAAAAAACAGAGCCGGAAGCCAAAGCGAACTGAGTTCCATTCTCTCCATTCACCTATCCACCACCACTTTCATTCAACTAGAGGAGACAAATCGTGATCGTCTATGGCGTGGCATTGTTGGCCATCTGCACCCTGTTGGGTCAATTCATCGGAGACTTTCTCGGGGCGTTGCTCGAGGTCAACGCCAATGTGGGCGGCGTGGGTTTCGCGATGCTACTGCTCTTGTTTGCCACCGAAAAGCTCAAGAAATACGGCAAGTTCCAGCCCGCTTCGTCGCGCGGCGTAGAGTTCTGGACCGCGATGTACATCCCGGTCGTGGTCGCCATGGCTTCGCAGCAGAACGTACTGGGCGCAGTCAAGGGCGGCCCGATGGCGATCCTGGCCGGCATCGCAGCCGTGGTCGTGAGCTTTGCATTGATCCCGTTGATCGGCCGCATCGGCAAGGCCAGCTACATCGCCGCCGAGCATGAAGCCCATCCCGAAGCCCACCCCGCGAAGGTGTGACCATGAACACCATCGACATCATCAACAACGTCCTTGTCAAGAACGGCCTGCTCACGGCCTTCGCCGTGGTCGGCGCCACCATGTGGCTGTCGTACTTTCTTTCGGGACGACTGACGCGCGGCCACCTGCACGGCTCTGCGCTCGCGATCATGCTCGGCCTGCTGCTGGCCTATATCGGCGGCGTTGCCACCGGCGGCAGCAAGGGCATCGTGGACATTAAACTGTTTGCCGGAATGGGCCTGATGGGCGGGGCGATGTTGCGTGACTTCGCGATCGTCTCCACCGCCTACGGTGCGACACTTGCCGACATGCGGCGCTGCGGCCTGAGCGGCATCGTTTCGCTGTTCGCGGGTGTGCTGGTGTCCTTCGTCGTCGGCGGCGCCATTGCCTATGCGTTCGGCTACACCGATCCGATCGCCGTGACCACGATCGCCGCTGGCGCGGTCACCTATATCGTCGGCCCGATCACCGGCGCGGCGATCGGCGCCAGCTCCGAGGTAATTGCCCTGTCCATCGCCGCGGGCCTGGTCAAGTCAGTACTCGTCATGGTGCTGACACCGTTCGTTGCGAAGTACATCGGCCTGGACAACCCGCGCACCGCGATGATCTTCGGCGGCATGATGGGCACGACCAGTGGCGTCTGCGGCGGGCTGGCGGCGCTCGATCCCAAGCTGGTCCCCTACGGCGCGATGACCTCGACCTTCTACACCGGCCTCGGATGCCTGCTCGGACCGTCACTGCTGTTTTTTGCGACCCGGGGTCTGCTCGGCGGATGACTGTCGAACACTGGTTGCCGACGTTGTACCCAGGCCATCGCCGTACAGGAGTGCCCGAAGTGTCGCCTCACGATCTGCTCTGGCTTGCGAATGGGGCGGGTCTGCGCCAAGATGGGCCGCTGCCGGACTGGGCCACGCCCGAATGGCTGATGCGCGCTCCGCTTGTAGTGCGTCGTGACCGGTTCGACCCAGCGGGACGGATCCCGGTGGGCCTGCGCGGTGCGACGCGCAGCCGCCGCTTCGGCGGCTGGCTCGCGCCTGAGGCAGTACTGCGCCGCACTACGCCGGAAGAGGTGGCACACGAAGCGGCCCTGCAGCTTTGTGACGAGCGGTCCAGCGTGCCGGCTTTACAGGCATTGGCCGCCATTGCGCCGATACTCGATGATTCTGGCTTGGCTTGGGGACCAACTGGCAGCGCCGGCTTCCAGCTTGCCAGCGGTCTGCCGATGTTGCGCATGGACAGCGATCTCGATCTGGTGGTACGCGCGCCGGTTCAGTTGCATGCTTGGCAACTCAGCAAACTTCGGGCGCTCGGGGACCGGGCGGCCTGCAGATTGGACATTCAGATCGACACCGGCCGCGGAGGGTTTTCGCTCGCTGAATGGCTGCGCAATGGCACCAGGGTGTTGCTGAAGACCGACCGCGGCCCGGTGCTTGCAACTGATCCGTGGCAAACGGTGCCGTCCCGCAACGCGGTCTCCACATGAGCGTGTTGTTCACCTTTCCCGGCCAAGGCGCTCAGTTGCCGGGAATGCTGCACCGTCTGCCGGCGCATCCTGAAGTCACTCGCAGCCTCAAGGAAGCGAAGGCCGTGCTCGGCATCGATCCGCTCACGCTGGACAGCGCGCGCGCGCAGCAATCGACGATTGCGGTGCAGTTGTGCCTTTTGATCGCTGGGGTCGCTATGGCGCGTGTACTGAATGCGCAAGGCGCCCAGCCAGATATGGTGGCCGGACTTTCGATCGGTGCCTATCCGGCGGCGGTCATCGCCGCGGTACTCGATTTCAGCGACGCGCTGTTTCTCGTGCGTCGGCGCGGCCAGTTGATGGAGAACGCATTTCCGACCGGCCACGGCATGGCGGCTGTGATCGGGCTAGACCGCGATCAGGTTCAGGCGCTGATCGATGAGGTCCATTCGCCTACTTGTCCGGCTTACCTTGCCAATGTCAACGCCGAGCGCCAGATGGTAATCGCTGGTGCGGATGCTGCGATGCAAACACTGATGAAGCTGGCGCTTGAGCGTGGCGCAACCCGGGCCGAAAAGCTCGAGGTCAGCATCCCGGCGCACACGCCGTTATTTGAGCCGGCTGCCGAGGCGATGCGAGGCGCGTTCTCAAACGTTGCAGTGCGTCGCCCGCGCTTGATCTGGCTGAGCAGTAGCGTCGCTCGCGCAATCTTTAATCCGGCTCAAATTGCGGAAGATCTGGCTTCCAACATGGCGCGGCAGGTCCAGTGGCACGATACCGCGCAGCTGGCCTGGGAGCGTGGCGCGCGGTTGGCGGTGGAGATGCCGAGCGGAAGCGTACTGACAAAGCTGATCCAGCCAGTATTCGCCGAAGGTACGGCCGTGAGCTGCGAGGATACTCGGGTCGAAACAGTGGTCTCGCTGGTTCGACGTCTCTCAAGAGATGAGTGATCTGAGGCCGGCGCCAGCTTTGTCGTCCGGACAGGTAGCCGAGAACAGCGCGACTGTAGACGAGGCCGATCCACCCGGCGAACGCTGCAAGGTCGAACCGGAGCGCAGAACCTGGGGCCGACATCCTTCATGGATCAGGATCTCAGGGTTGCCGGCCCTGCCGTCGATGTCCAGCCCGTTCACGGGCGACTCCTGGGCGCCACGTGGCGCTGCAGCCCGCGCTGTCCTTTCGTGCACGTGCACCGCCCGTCCCGCTGATCTGATCGGGTCGCCGGCAAGGGCTTCGTGCCGCTCGAGGGCTGATATCGGTGAAATCGCTAAAGGTTTGAACAGGTGGTTTCCCAGGTTTTCAAAGGGTTTCATCGACGGTAGCGGCGGGCCAACTCGATACTCAGAACGCTGACTGCAAGCCAGGCGCTTCCCGACAGGAAGCCTGAGGCCACGTCGCTGGCGAAATGCACCTGCAGGAAGATGCGGCTGCTTCCCACAGTGAAGGCGATGGCGGCGGCCGCCGCCACGATCGGCAGGTGCCAGCGGGCGGGCACGACCAGCGTCAGGAGATAGGCGAGCATCCCGTAGGCGACCACCGCGCCCGAGCTATGTCCGCTTGGAAAGCTCCAGCCGGGTACCTGAACCGATCCGGCCAGATGCAGCGGGCGCACACGTTCGAATACTTGCTTGAGCGTCGCATTGAGAATGCCGTTGCCAGCGAGCGCGAGGACCCAGCCGAACGCGAGGCGCTGTCGGTCAATCGCAACAAGCACCGAGGCGACGATAAGGCACAGCAGGGTCAGCGTGAGCGTGTCGCCGAGGTGAGTCAGCGCGGCAAACACGTGAATCACCGCTGGGGCAGTATTGCGGCCGATCGCGAGAGCAAGGCTCTCGTCGAAGCGGACGATCTCCGCGCCTTCGCCGATTTCCTCGGCAATTTCGCTGAACGCAAGCGCCGCGCCGACGATGATTGCAAAGCCGATGGCGACGCAAATCGCCACTCTCCACGGCGAGGGCGGGGCATCGGCGGCGGGTCGTCGCAGATGGCGCGCCGCAAGGCGCCAGCCGGTGCCGGCCGCAAGGAGCACGACGCAAAGCGCGACGGCGAACCAGGCAGGCGCGTTTGCGCCCAGCGAGTTCGCAAGGGCCGTGCTCAGGATCACCCGCGACGTCCGGCTGCCTGGAGGTGCAGATCGTGCTCTTGCACCAGGCCGAAGTCCTGGGCTGCGCAATCGTAGTCCCAGCGTTGCACGAGGCAACTGCGGCCGGCGCGCCTCGGCGTCCAGCGCACGAGATTGATGGAGTTCGGCGCATCGCGACGAACCCGAGATGAAACGGCGGTGCCGGCCTGGGCGGCCCAGACCTCGCTCGCCAGGCCCGGATCGAGTTCATGCAGCGCCCGCACGAACGGCAGGTGAATGTGCCCGCCCAGGACAAGGTCCGCGCCTGCACGCGCCCAGCGGCGGACTGCCTCGGCGTGCCCCCGCAACAGGTTGACTTCGTCCTCGGTGCGCGTGATGCAGACTGGATGATGAGTCACGACGACGCGCAATTGAGTCGCCGTCGCACGCTCGAGTCGTGCCGCCACGCGCTCGATCTGGGCGGCTGACACCTCGCCGTGCTTGTGCCGGTAGCGTCGCGAGGTGTTGAGCGCGATCACCAGAAGCTGATCCGACTCGTACACCGGTTCGAGCGCGTGGCCGAATTCCCGACAGTGGTTCGCATAGGGCGCGAACAATCGGGCGGCGAGGTTGAACAGTGGGATGTCGTGGTTGCCGGGAATGACAAGCGTGTCGCGAATGCCAAGCCTGTCCACGAAGCGGCGTGCCGCCCGGAACTGGCCTCGCCTCGCACGCTGCGTGATGTCACCCGAGAGCACCAGCAGATCCGGACGGTGGTCCCTCGCGAACCGAACCAGCGCTTCGACGACGGGCGCCCGCTCGGTGCCGAAGTGAGGATCGGACAGGTGCAAGAGCAGCGTCATGCTGACTTTTCGAGCGCCTGTCGGGGCTCAGGTGCGCCGTCCCTTTCGCTTTCACAGAGGGGTTCGGGGATCAGGACGGGCAGCGGCTCGGGCGCGACAGCGAACTCCAGCGGCGCCTCGAGCCAGACGATCTCCCCGTCGATCGCAACCCTTACCTTGTGGCGGCCGCGCCGCCGTGCCGAGCCGACCGTGATGCGGCGAAAGCCGAAGCTTGTCACGTGCCCGGCGTCACCGAGCCGCCCGAAGGCGCCGCGCAGGCCCAGCCACAGCAGCGCGAATGTGCCGATCGGCCGCACGGTGATGCCGACCAGTTCGCCCTGCCCGAGCTGCTGCGCCGCGGCGACGCCAAGCCGCTCGAGTTGCAGGCGGTTGTTGCCGACGAACAGCGTCGGCGTGCGGATCGCACGTGTTTCTCCGGCCTGTCCGATCTGCAGGTGCAATTGTCGGTGCTCGCGCAACAGGGTCGCAAGACCCGCCCACAAGGCGACCAGGCGGCTGCGACCGTACTCGCGCTTCCACGCTTCACGATCATGCAGAAGCTGCGGGTACAGCCCGAGGCTGGCGTTGACGAGAAACACGCGTCCGTTGACGAGCCCTATCTGGACCGGTTGCGCACGCGCCCGCAGCATCGCTCGCACTGCCTGCGCCGTGTCGCCGGGGATGCCCAGGGCGCGGCTGAAGTAGTTGAAGGTGCCTTGCGGCAGCACGCCCAGTGCACAGCGACTGCCGAGCGTGGCCTGGGCAACCGCGTTGATCGTACCATCGCCGCCAGCGGCGACGACGATGCCGCTGTGCGCCTGCGCGAGCGCAACGGCGCGGCGTGCCACGCCCGAGAGCTCGCTCGCATGGTGGACCAGGTGGAACTGATGCTCGCATCGCGCCGCCGTCAGCTCCTTCTCGATGGTCGCGCGGGTGGCGTCGACATCGGCCCGGCCGGAGCAGGCATTGAGCACGATGAACAAAGGGCCGGCGAAATCGGCGGGCGAACCGGATGGGCCGGCTCCGGCTCGGACTGCGTCGCCGGGGAACATGGCTTACTCCTCGCGGCCGCCGAAGATGCCGAGCAACGCCAGAAGCGACTGGAACACGTTGAAAAGGCTCAGGTACACGCCCAGCGTCGCGCTGATGTAGTTGGTCTCGTGGCCGTCCTGCACGCGCTTAAGGTCGTGCAGGATGAACGCGGAGAAGATGCCGATCACGAGCACCGACAGCGTGATCATCAGCGCGCTCGACTGGATGAAGAAGTTGGCGACGCCGGCCACCAGCACCATGATCGCGCCGATGAACAGCCACTTGCCCATTGAGGTGAGATCGCGCTTGATGACCGACGAGAGCGACGCCATGCCGAGGAAGACCGCGCCGGTGCCGGCAAAGGCCATCATCACGAGGCTCGTGCCGTTGGCCAGCCCGAGCACGCTGCCGAGGAGACGCGAGAGCATCAGGCCCATGAAGAACGTGAAGGCGAGCAGCAGGGGCACGCCGGCGGCCGAATCCTTGGCCTTCTCGATCGCGAAGATGAACCCGAAGGCGCCGGCGAGAAACACCACCAGGCCGATGCCCGGCGACATCGCACTCGCAAGGCCTGTGGCCACGCCGAGCCAGGCGCCCAGGACGGTGGGCACCATCGACAGCGCGAGCAGCCAGTAAGTGTTGCGCAGCACCCGGTTGCGTTGCGCGGCGGAAACGCCGCGGGCGCCGTAGTCCGCGGCGACGGTTTGCAGGTTCGGGGTCATTGGTCAGTCTCCTGTGGAAATGGAAATGGAAATGGAAATGGAAGTGAAGTGGAAGTGAAGTGAAGTGAGGTGAAGTCGATGTGGTCGGGGATCAACTCGCCGCAAGTTGCCGCTTGCGGCGGGCGCGCAGGTTGAGCGCCTCGACCGCCAGCGAGAACGCCATGGCGGCGTAGAGGTAGCCCTTGGGCACGTGCAGGTCGAAGGCTTCAGCGGTGAGCGCCATGCCGACCATGACGAGAAACGCGAGCGCGAGCACCTTGACCGAGGGGTGGCGGTCGACGAACTCTCCGATCGGCTTGGCAGCGATGCAACGACGACCGCTGCGACCATCACTGCGATCTGGTCGACCATGCCTACCGCAGTGATCACGGAGTCGAGCGAGAAGACGATGTCGATGACCGCGATCTGGCCGATCACGCCCCACAGCAGCTTCTTGCCCGCTGCCTGCAGCGCGGCCGGGTCGGTAGCGGGCGGTCCATGTTGCTCACGCGCCTCGACCTCGACGAAGATCTCGTTCGATGCCTTGTAGAGAAGGAACACGCCGCCGAGCAGCAACACGAGATCGCGCCCGCTGATCGCATTGCCGGCGAGCGTGAACAGATCGGCCGTCAGGCCCACAGCCCGAGGCGGCGTCCCAGGTCGCGCTGATCGGCGGGCAGGCGCCCGACCAGGATCGAGATGAAGATGATGTTGTCGATGCCGAGGACGATCTCCAGTGCGCTCAGCATCGCGAACGCGATCCAGACATTGGGGTCGAACAGGAATTCCACGAAGGGCTGCCAGGGTTTGGGAGGGGGTGATCATGGGGCCGCCCATACTTCGCGTAAAGTCGATTTTCGTGAAGCGTTACTTCGATAAAACCGCAGTCGATGAACTTCAAGCATCTCTACTATTTTTGGGCGACCGCCAAGGCGGGCGGGATCATGCGCGCCGGCAAGCAGTTGTACACGACCCCGCAGACGCTGTCGGCAAGTCGCGCAACGGCTCGACGGTGCTCGACTTCCGGGTCGGCATCGCCGATTCGGTCCCGAAGGCCATCGCCTACCGGCTGCTCGAACCGGCGCTGGGGCTCCCCGAACCCGTGCGCTCATGCGCTCATCCACGGCCCGATGATCCAATGCCAGACAGCAACGCCGGCTCCGAGCCAGACAGCCACGATGAGCACAGCACCAACGCGGCTCGTCGGCTTCGTCCCTTGCGTCTTCATCCATTCGTCTGCCCAATCGCGACACTGCGCGAGGACGGGTGCCGGGACCATCCTTATTGTGAGCCAGATCAAACCGGGCAGCAGGATCACGTCATCAAGGTAGCCCAGCACCGGGATGAAGTCAGGGATCAGATCTATGGGACTCAGCGCATACGCAACAACGAAGATACCCAGCGCCTTTACATACCAAGGTGCAAGTGGGTGTCTGCCGGCAAACCACAGCGTTACCGCATCGCGCTTGACTCGCGTCGCCCACTCACGCAACCGATCCACGAAGGACATCAAGTTGCTCCGGAATGCTGACTCAGGATTGTAATGCCCGGTTTAAGTTCTTTGCCATGAGGGAGCCAGCACCACCGTGGCCATGCTCGACAGGCCCACGACTGCGTCGACGCGTGCACGCCGGGCTCAACAAGGGCGAGGCGCGCAACGCGCTGGCCCGGGCGGTGTGCTTCTACCGGCTCGGCGAGACTCACGATCGCAGCTTCGAGCAACAGCGTTACCGTGCCAGTGGACTCAACCTGGTCACGGCAGCGATCGTGCCGTGGAACACTGTGTACCCGGAGCGTGCCGCGAGTGCCCTGCGTGGCACCGGCGAGCCGCCGGATGAGACGCTACAGCCGTTTCTGTCGCCGCTGGGTTGGGAGCACATCAACCTGACCGGCGACTACCTGTGGCGCCAGGGCGCCCGCGTCGGTGCCGGCAAGTTCCGGCCGCTGCGGCCGGTCAGTGGGCTTTAGCGTACGGTTTTGTCCGTTTTCTGAGGCGGCCCCATACAGGGCGAGGACAGCGACCGGAGGAATCCATCCGGACAGGCCCGAAGCCGCCGACAAGCTCACGCGAGATCGCGCGCTGCTCGCCTTCTACGCTTTTCCGGCTGAGCAGGGCTCACCGGCGCACCACCAACTCGATCGAGTCGACCTTCGCCACGGTGCGTCACCAGAGTGGCGGAAAGCTGGAGGTACTGCAGGGCTGGTAAGTCGCTTCATTGCCAGGCGGCTGACATCCCTTGCTCAAATTCGTTGGCTTGGCTGACGCAACGGCCGGGGCCAGGTTTGATACGCGGCAAGCGGGCCGGGAGGCCGCTTGTTCATGTTCTCTCTTCCGTAGCGCGGCCTCGATCCTCCTCGCTGTAGCGACTCACTCAGGCAGGCATCGATGGGCGGCTGTGCTGGGGACCAGCAATCCAAGGAGAGCGTGGATCACCGAGTCGCCGCCGGCGCTGTTTGCCGGCAGCCAGGGGCAATGTTGCTCGCGTCTCGCTTCCTTGTTCGAATCAACGGGACTTTCTTCGTCGATCCCTGCTCTCTGGGCTCACATGGGGCCATAATGTCCTGTGAAACTCCCAGAGAGCCCCGAATGACACTACAACAATCTCCGCCGCTCTTGCTTCAGGAGGCCCGCGAACGTTTCACCCAGCGTGATTTGGCCGCGCGGCTCAGCGTCGCCCCCAAAACCATCGCCCGCTGGGAACGCGGCGAGACGCCCTGTCCCAGGATGCTGGCACCCGCTTTGCGCGAGATTCTCCGCGTTTCCGCTCTCCGGGACCGTCCGGCCAGCGACAGTTTCACTTTCATTGACCTGTTCGCCGGGATTGGAGGCATCCGCCTGGGATTCGAGAGCACAGGCGGCGAATGTATCTTCACCAGCGAATGGAACGACTGGTCGAAGAAGACCTACATCGAGAACTTCGGCAATGATCACACGTTTATTGGCGACATTGTGCCTTACCCTGCCGAGGATATTCCCGATCACGATGTGCTGCTGGGCGGCTTTCCGTGTCAGCCTTTCAGCATTGCGGGCGTGAGCAAGAAAAATGCGCTTGGCCGTCCGCACGGCTTTGAATGCACGACCCAGGGAACGCTGTTCTTCGATGTGGCGCGGATTATCGCCGCCAAGCGGCCAAAGGCTTTCTTGCTGGAGAACGTGAAGAACCTGCTGTCGCACGACAAGGGCAGCACGTTCAAGATCATCATCGAGACACTGCGCAACGAGCTGGGTTATGACGTGCATTACAAGGTCATCGACGGCCAGCATTTTGTACCGCAGCACCGCGAACGGATCATCATCGTCGGATTCCGCGAGAAGACGGGCTTTTCGTGGGACGACCTCCGCCTGGCTCAGCCAGTGCCGAAGCTCGACACTATCCTGCACCCGGAAGACGGTAGCCAACCAGCCGAGGAGCCATATACCACTGGCCCCAAGGCCGCAGTGCATCCCAAATATGCCCTGTCTGACAAGCTGTGGACATACCTTCAGGCCTACGCTGACAAGCATCGGGCGGCAGGCAACGGCTTTGGTTTTGGGCTTGTTACCCGTGACGACATTGCCCGCACACTTTCCGCCCGCTACTACAAGGACGGCTCAGAAGTTCTGGTGTCGCGCGGCAAGGGCAAGAATCCGCGCCGCCTGACCCCGCGCGAATGTGCCCGGCTCATGGGCTTTCCTGACAACTACAAGATACCCGTCAGCGATACCCAGGCTTACAAGCAGTTCGGAAACAGCGTGGTCGTCCCTGTTATGCGCGAGGTTGCCCGCATCATGGCGCCGCACGTCCTCAGCTTGCAGGAGGAGGAATCTACCGGCCAGAAATCCCTGCCGGTCTAGCCGTATGGCGGACATAGTGGACGCGGCGACGCGCAGCCGCATGATGAGCGGCATCAGGGGCACCAACACGAAACCGGAACTTCATGTACGGAGCCTGCTGCACCGGCGCGGCTTCCGCTTCCGCCTGCATGTCCGCGACCTTCCCGGCAGGCCCGACATCGTCCTGCCCAGGTATCATGCCGTGGTGTTTGTGCACGGCTGTTTCTGGCACGGTCACGCCTGCCCGCTTTTCAGGTTACCATCCACTCGCCCCGAATTCTGGCAAACCAAAATTGATCGCAATCGTATCAATGACAACCAGGCCACTGCTGCCCTCAGGGCCGGGGGCTGGCGTGTGGCGACCGTCTGGGAATGCGCGATCAAGGGACGTCGCAAGCTTGATGATGCGAAGCTGACTGATTCTATTGACGCATGGTTGAGAGGTAGCGCGGGACTTCTTGAACTGGCGGCTGATAATGCTGGCGGGAGACGATAATGAAAGCCGGGCATTTATCGCAATACTTCACCGGCGTTGCTGTGAAGCGTCTCAGCGCGGTAGAAGCGGACGTCTTCCGCAGTCATCAGCATGAATTCAACGGAGTGGATGCGCTCAAGAAGCTGTTCGGCCCGGCCCACGGCAAGCAGACCTTTCCCGCGAAGTTCGTCTACCTCAACGATCATGACGACGATCCGCCAATTGCCGACGGCTTTCTGACCTGGTACGACGCGCGAGAGAACCACCCGACCCGTTCTGAACACCGGCTGTATTTCCCCACGACGACCGTTTCAGAACGCGCCGCTGTCGGGGACGTGCTGGTGCTCGCCCGTCATCCTGATGGCTCGGTTCTTGTTGTCGTCGCCGAGAACGGCTCGACTATCGCCAACCAGGTGCAGTGGCTGTTTGGCGTTCATGACCTCACCCATCCCGGATTTTCCGTACGCGAGGAACTGGAGACCGAGCAGGATCGCATCGAGTTTGCCTCCCGTTTGATCCTTGAAAGTATCGGTGTCGTGGTCGAAGTACCGGAAGAGACGCACCTTGATGGCATGCTGAAGAAATTCGGGGCCAGGTTCCCGCCGACGCGCGAGTTTTCAGCCTATGCGCGCTCCACGCTGAAGGACGTGAACGCGGCGGACGGGCAGGATGCGGCCATCATGGCGTGGATCGAGCGAGAGGAGGTCCTGTTCCGCACCCTGGAGCGGCATCTCATCGGCGACCGCCTGACTGCAGGATTTCATGGCGACGTGGACGGCTTTATCGCCTTTTCGCTGTCCGTTCAGAACCGCAGGAAAAGCCGTGTTGGCTACGCCCTGGAAAACCATCTTGAAATGATGTTCGCCGAAAGCGGTATACGCTACTCTCGCACCGCTGTCACGGAGAACAAGTCAAAACCCGACTTCCTGTTTCCAGGCGCGGCGGAATATCACGACCCGCAGTTCAGTCTCGTAAACCTTACCATGCTGGGCGTGAAATCCACTTGCAAAGACCGCTGGCGACAGGTGCTGGCCGAGGCCAACCGTATCGAGAACAAGCACCTGCTGACGCTCGAAACAGCGATCAGTACCAACCAGACCGACGAGATGCAGGCGAAGAAGCTCCAGCTTGTATTGCCGCGCTCCCTCCATGCCACCTACACCCCGGCGCAGCGGGCTTGGCTGCTTGATGTCATCGCATTCACAGAGTTGGTGCGGGAACGTCAGGGGAGATAAGCCGGGCGCTTTGGAAGCCGTGCTGCGAAGCCTTCACAAATGGCTCGGACCACCCGCTGCAATGCGTGCACCACCTCTTGGAAGCACCACACTCATATGGTCGCCACTGTCAATTTC
>CAJDTU010000018.1_pt1 | contig 106848 bp, 87 predicted proteins | sample 7389901 | NCBI WGS metagenome assembly CAJDTU01 (sample SAMEA7055649, study PRJEB34461) | soil metagenome | biome: terrestrial ecosystem; feature: Peninsula; material: soil | place: Antarctica | collected 2016
TCACCGTGTCAAAGATCGACTCGGTGGAAAACTGCAGCTCGTCGATTCGGGTGACGACCTGTGCAACCATCATCGGCAGCTCGCCGACGATCGCGACCAACCGGCCGCCAGGGTTCAACTGCTGGAGCAGCGACTCCGGAACGAAGGGCACCGAGCCGGACAGCATGATCACATCGTAGCGACTGCCGGCCGCCAGTTCGAGGCCGTTGCCCGATTCGACCGCCACATTGGTCGTACCGGCCTGCTTCAGATTGTCGGTGGCGAGCTGCGCCAGATCGGGGCGAATGTCACACGTGATCACATGTCGGGCGCGATGCGCCAGCAGCGCCGCCATGTATCCGGAGCCGGCGCCGATCTCGAGCACATGCTCGTGCCGATGCACGCTCGCCGTCTGCAGCAACCGCGCTTCTACCTTTGGTGCGAGCATCACCTCGCCGCTGGGCTGGCCGCCGATCACGAGCGGGATTTCCATGTCGGTGAAGGCGAGACGCCGGTATATCTCGGGGACGTAGTCTTCGCGCCGGACCACGAACAGCAGATCCAGGACATCCTGGTCGAGCACGTCCCAAGGGCGGATCTGCTGCTCGATCATATTGAAGCGGGCGTGTTCGAAATCCATCGGGACATTCCGGAGAGTTTGCAAACTGGGATTCTAAGGTGCCCGCGCACTGAACGAGCTCGATTCAGCTTTGCGGCATTTTCAGCGTGGCAAGCACCGATTCGACATGGGCAGCCAGGTAGCGCTCGATCGGTACATTCATATCGAGCGGACAGCAGGGCTGGATCGATTGCTCCCAGACGGCGCGCATCACCAGGGGCGAGATCCACAGGCGCACGCTCGCGTCGACGTCGATGGGCCGGAATTCGCGCCGGGCGATGCCGCGTTCGACGATCGAGCGCAGCAGCATCGACTGCGGGCCTACTACCTCCTGCTGGAAAAAGAGCGCCATCTCGGGGAAATTGCCGGCTTCGCTAATCACGAGCTTGGCGATTCCGGCGAGCCTGGTAGCGCCGAAACGCGTCCACCAGCCGTCGAAGAAGGCGCGCAGCAGTTCAGCGCTGGCGGCCTGAGAGACAGCGACGTCCCGGCTGAAGGCGTCGATGAGCGGAACGATATTTTGCCGCACCACCGCTTTGAAAAGGTCCTCCTTGCTTGCGTAGTACAGATACAAGGTGCCCTTGCTGACGCCCGCGCGCGCGGCGACCTCGTCAAGGCGCGTGGCGGCGAATCCGCGCTCGACGAACAACTCCAGCGCCGCCTCGAGAAGTTCTCCCGGGCGCGCCTCCTTGCGGCGCTCCCAGCGCGGGGAACGGGCCGCTACAGCAGCGGTGAGTAGGGGCGGCATTGCTTGTGATCGATTTAATGACTTTATGGTCATCAAATCTTACAGCAGCTCGGCTGTTCCGGCCATCGCGTGATCCGGCCATCGCATGATCCGGCCATCGCGTGATCCGGCCATTGCGGTGCCGCGGCGAGCGGCACGCGTTACAGTTGTGCAGACGTCATTCACCCGAGCCCAACCTCTCATCCTCGCCCGCCATGACCACGATTACCTGCGTCGAAGACCTGCACCGCCTCTACCGCCGGCGCGTGCCGCGCATGTTCGTCGACTACTGCGACTCCGGCTCCTGGACGGAGAGTACCTACCGCGCCAACGAGGAGGACTTCGCGCGCATCAAGCTGCGCCAGCGTGTCGCGGTGAACCTCGAGGGGCGCAGCGTGCGCTCCACCCTGCTCGGCGAGCCGGTGGCGATGCCGGTGGCGCTCGCACCGGTCGGCCTCACCGGCATGCAGCACGCCAACGGCGAGATGCTCGCCGCGCGTGCCGCCGCCGCCTTTGGCGTGCCGTTCACGCTGTCCACGATGAGCGTGTGCTCGATCGAAGATGTGGCCGCCTTCACGGGCAAGCCGTTCTGGTTCCAGTTGTACGTCATGCGCGATCGCGATTTCATCGAGCGGCTCATCGACCGCGCGAAGGCAGCCGGTTGCTCCGCGCTCGTGCTCACGCTCGATTTGCAGATCCTGGGGCAGCGCCACAAGGACATCAAGAACGGGCTGTCGGTGCCGCCCAAGCCGACGGTGGGGAACCTGCTGAACCTGCTGACCAAGCCTGCCTGGTGCCTGCAGATGTCGCGCACGCGCCGGCGCAGCTTCGGCAACATCGTGGGCCACGCCAAGGGCGTGAGCGATTTGTCCTCCCTTTCGTCGTGGACCGCGCAGCAGTTCGACCCGGCGTTGAGCTGGGCCGATGTCGAGTGGATCAAGCGGCGCTGGGGCGGCAAGCTGGTGCTCAAGGGCATTCTGGACGCAGAAGACGCGCGACTGGCCGCCGACAGCGGCGCCGACGCGATCATCGTGTCGAACCATGGCGGGCGCCAGCTCGATGGCGCGCCTTCTTCCATTACCGCGCTACCGGCGATCGTCGCAGCGGTGGGCGGGCAAGTCGAAATCCTGTTCGATGGCGGGGTGCGCTCCGGGCAGGACGTCCTCAAGGCGATTGCGCTGGGTGCGCACGGCACGATGATCGGGCGCGCCTTCGTGTACGGATTGGGGGCGATGGGCGAGGCGGGTGTCACGAGCGCGCTGGAGTTGATCCAGCGCGAGCTGGACCTCACGATGGCGTTTTGTGGAGTGCGCGATGTCCGCGACGTCGGTCGCAGCATCCTGTTGCCGGGGACCTATCCGATGGCGGCGCGAGCGCCGAGCGCCGAGCGCAGGACGGGGCGCGGGGTGCGTCCGGGCAGCCTCCCCGGGGCGGGTGGGAACGCCGCCTGCTGAACGGCGGGCCCGGGCCCCGTTTACGCAATTTCATGTCCAGAATTCTCACTGCCTTGCTGTCGGTGGCCGCGGTCTACCTCGGCTATCTCGCCGACCGCCGTATCCGTTACGACGCTCGCGAGCGCCAGCGTGCAAGCGAGACGGGTCGGGCCCGTGCGGCGAAGTATGCGGGTGTTGCGGGTGCTGCGGGTGCTGCGGGTGCCGTGACGGCTGCCGACGGGGTGCATCCGGAAAAGCCGCTTGCGCTGGACGCCGGCCAGCCGAAGGGCGGCGCGACTTCAAAGCTTGTCGGAATCTGGCACCTGTCACGGGACTCCGTGTCCTCGTGGGTGGACGACTATGCGCCAAGCATGGGAGCGGCGCTTGCGTACTACACGGTGTTCTCGCTCGCGCCGCTCCTTTTGATCGTGATTTCAGTAGCAGGGCTGGTGTTTGGAAATGATGCCGCCCAGGGAGCGATCTTCGCGCAACTGCAGGGCCTGCTCGGCGACGAGGGCGCCGCGGCCGTGCAGGGCCTGCTCGGGAGCGTGAAGGTCAGCGGCAACGGAGTGCTGGGCACCATCGTCAGCCTTGTATTGCTGGTGGTCGGTGCAACGACTGTCTTTGGCGAATTGCAGAGTTCCCTGGACCGCATCTGGCGCAGCCCGGCGCCACCGGAAAGCTCGGGGATCTGGAATCTCGTGCGCACGCGCCTGCTTTCATTCGGCCTCATCCTCGGCCTCGGGTTTCTGCTCCTTTCCTCGCTGGTGGTCAGCGCGGCTTTGGCTGCGCTGGCGAATTGGTGGGCGCCGTTCTTTGGCGGCATGGAATGGCTTGCGCAGGCCGGCAATTTCCTGCTCAGCTTCGGGCTCATCACGGTGATGTTCGCGATGATCTACAAGCTCATGCCGCGGGCAGATGTCGCCTGGCACGATGTCTGGATCGGCGCCGGGGTGACCTCGCTGCTCTTCGCCATCGGCAAGCTGGCGATTGGCGTCTATATCGGCAAGAGCGGCGTGACCTCGGGTTTCGGCGCGGCCAGTTCGATCGTCGTGCTGCTGGTGTGGGTCTATTACTCAGCGCAGATTTTCCTGATCGGCGCTGAGTTTACATGGGTCTTTGCGCACCGCTATGGCTCGCGGCGCAGCAACGAATCAAGACCGGGCGCACCGATGGCGCAGCAAGGCAAGGCCCCGCAGCCGCTACGCCAGGTGGCGCAGCGTTGAGGAAAACAACCGGCGAGCTTGAAGATTGCAGGGCGGTGCGTATCAGGTCCTCGCGGCGTTATGATGTGCAGAACTTGCAGAGCGCGGGGGCGGCGCAAGATCCATTCTGGGCATGTTCGATGCCCTCCGCCGAGGCGCCGACCGGGTGACGCCGCGGTGGACGGGCGCCTCGTTTGCTGCGGCGCCAGACCCGGTTTGCCAGGAGAGCGGTGTTGGAAGCCTTGCTGTTGTCGCGACTCCAGTACGCCTGGGTCATCGGCCTGCACATCCTCCTGCCGGCCTTTACGGTAGGGCTCTCATGCTACGTGGCCACGCTCGAGGCGCTCTGGTGGCTCACCAAAGACGATGTCTACCGGCGTCTGTCGGCCTTCTGGATCAGGATTTTCGCTCTCTCGTTCGGAATGGGCGTTGTCTCTGGAGTCGTGATGCCGTTCCAGTTCGGCACCAACTGGAGCCGATACATCGACGCGACCTCGAATGTCATCGGCGGCATGATGGCCTACGAGGTGCTCACCGCCTTCTTTCTCGAGGCCGCCTTCCTCGGCGTTTTGCTGTTCGGGCGCAAGCTCGTGCCGCAATGGGTTCACGTTTTCTCGGCGATGATGGTTGCCCTGGGCACCTTGCTCTCGTCGTTCTGGATCCTCGCGGCGAATAGCTGGATGCAAACGCCGACCGGCCATGAACTCGTCGATGGCCGCTTCTACCCGCTCGACATGCTGTCCGTGATCTTCACGCCTTCCTTTCCGTACCGGCTCACGCACACCGTGGTCGCGTTCCTGGTCACGACCGGCTTCGTGATTCTCGGGGTCGGCGCCGGCTACCTGCGACGCCAGCGCCACGTGCCCGAAAGCAAGGTCATGGTGAAGATGTCGCTGATCTTCCTCACGATTATGGTGCCGGTGCAAATCCTGGTCGGCGACCTGCATGGGGTGAACACCCTTCACCATCAACCGGCCAAGCTCGCCGCGATGGAGGGCCTGTGGGAAACGCGCGACCGGGTGCCGATGTCGATCTTTGCCATTCCCGATGCAAAAGCGGAGGCCAATCGCTACGAAATCGCCATTCCGCTCCTCGGCAGCCTTTACCTCACGCACTCGCTGAACGAGCAGGTCCAGGGTCTGAAGGCCTTTGCGCCGCAGGACCGACCACCGGTGGCGGTCGTGTACTTTGCCTTCCGGATCATGGTCGGCATCGGTTTGCTCATGCTCCTCGTCGTCGTGCTCGGCTGGGTCGCGAGCCGGCGCGGCAAGCTCTACAGCGACCGGACCTTCCTGGGTCTTGCGCACTGGACGATTCCGATCGGCTTCTTCGCCGTGCTGGCCGGCTGGACGGTGACCGAGGTCGGTCGCCAGCCCTGGGTCGTCTATGGCCTGATGCGAACGGCCGATGCGGTTTCGCCATCGCTCACGGCCTCCGACGTTGCGCTCTCGCTGGCCGCCTACGTGGTCGCCTATATCGTGATGTTCGGCGGCGGCTTCGTGCTTCTGCGCAGGATGGTGCTGCGCGGGCCGCCGGCAGCGAACGTCGGCGAGGCGCACGATGAAGGGCAGCGGGCCGCCCGCCCGTTGTCCGCGGCGACCGAAGGCGACACGGCGAACCCTTCGGCAGCGGGCGCCGGCACGGTCACCGCCAGCGGCTCGGGAGCGCTCTGATGCACCTTGAACTGGTTCCGCTCTGGACCGCGATTCTCGGGCTTGCGGTGTTCATGTACGTGCTGCTCGACGGCTTCGATCTGGGCGTGGGCATGCTGTTCGGGCTGCATCACACCGGAGCCGAGCGCAACCTCATGGTGGCCTCGGTTGCCCCGATCTGGGACTTCAACGAGACCTGGCTCGTGCTTGGCGGCGTCGGGCTGATGGCGATCTTCCCGCTCGCGTTTGCAATCATCATCCCGGCGCTTTACTTCCCGATCCTGGTGATGCTGCTCGGGCTGGTCTTCCGGGGCGTGGCCTTCGAGTTTCGCGAGGTCGAGGGCGCGCGGCGCTGGTTCTGGGATACCGGTTTCGTGTTGGGCTCCCTGGCGGCGACCTTCATGCAGGGCGTGATTCTGGGCAATTTCATCCAGGGTTTCGCTGTCCAGGGGCGCCACTTCGTGGGGACCAGCTGGGACTGGGTCTCGCCATTTCCGCTGCTCACCGGCGTGGGGCTCGTCTTCGGCTACCTGCTGCAGGGAGCCACCTGGCTCGTCCTGAAGACGGAGGGCGACCTGCAGTCATGGGCGCGGGTCATGGCACGGCGTTCCCTGTGGGGCGTGCTCCTGTTCATTGCGCTGCTCAGCATCTGGACGCCGCTGACCCAACCGGCGATCGCCGAGCGCTGGTTCGGTTTTCCGCAGCTGATCTATTTCGCGCCGGTGCCGGTGTTGACGGTTGTGCTGGCCGTGGTCTTGCAGCGAAGCCTGCATCGGGGCCACGACGTGGTGCCTTTTCTCTGTTCGTTCGGCCTCTTCTTTCTTGCCTTCACCGGACTGATCATCAGTCTTTGGCCACATATCGCGCCGCCCTCGATCACGATCTGGGATGCGGCCGCCGGACCCAAGGCGCAGGCCTTCCTGATGGTCGGCACCATGTTCCTGTTGCCGGTCATCCTTCTCTACGTGGCCTGGTCGTACTGGATATTTCGAGGCAAGGTGCGCGGCGATCACGGCTATCATTCCTGAGCAGCTGCCCGCCCGCCCGGCTCGTCTCGAACCGTCGGCTCCGGCGGCGGCGCTGGGCGGATCGGGGCTGCGCGTGCAGCCCCGGCATGCACGATCCTGCAGGCGGCAAGTACGATAATGCTTTCGCTGGCGAGCGCCGGGCATTAGGATGCATTGATGCTCAAGGGCACCCTGCCGTGCACGCAGCGGCCTCACGCGCAAGGCGCTGGCCTTGTCGGCAGGTATTTCGGAGCACCACCTGGCCAACCTGGAGTGCGGCGCGGGCAATGCGTCGATCCTGATCTTTCATCAACTCGCGCTGGCCTTGAACTGCCCACTGGATGAAGTGCTCGGAGATTTCACCACCGTGTCGCCCGAATGGCTGATGATCCGCGAGTTGCTCGAGCATCGGTCCGAGACCGATCTTCGGCGTGCACGCCTGAAACTGAGCCAGATGTTCGATGCGGCGGGCGACGAGGGTTCGCGCCGCAGCCATATTGCCTTGATCGGGTTGCGCGGCGCCGGAAAATCCACACTTGGGCGCCTGCTGGCGGCCGATCTGAACTCCCGAAATTCCTGACGCTGCGGGGGCTTGAACCTGGAGACCGGTTGAGCCGGCCGGCGGGCGCCTGAGTTGCGCGCCGGTTCAGAACCAGGTCAGGCCTACGGAAATGATGACGCCGGTCGCGAACAGCTGAATCAGGCAAAAACCCATGATGTCCTTGGCTTTGAGCCCGGCGATCGCCAGCACCGGCAGGGCCCAGAACGGCTGCAGCAGGTTCGTCCAGGCATCGCCCCAGGCGACCGCCATCGCCACTCGCGGCATGTCGGCGTTCAGCGCGTGCGCCGCCGCGATCACCACGGGGCTTTGCACCGCCCATTGGCCGCCTCCCGAGGGCACGAAGACGTTGACGAGGCCGGCGCTCAGGAAAGTCCAGAACGGCAGCGACTGAGCGCTCGAGAACGACACGAACCATTCCGAGACGGTCGCTGCGAGGCCCGACTTCAGCATGATCGCCATGATTCCGGCGTAGAACGGAAACTGGAGCACGATGCCGGCGCCGCCCTTGATCGCTTCTTCGAGACTGTCCAGCAGGCGGCGGGCGTTGCCGTGGAGAATGATGGCAAGGAACAGGAAGCTGAAGTTGATGATGTTCAGGTTCAACCCGCCCCCGGCTACCACGTAGTAGTCGAACATGTAGGCGAGCCCGGCGAAGCCGATGAGCCCGGCGAGGATGCAGCTGTTTTCCAGCCGATCGGCTGGCCGAGCGTCCGGCGCGGCCACCGACCTGGGCCGCTCCTCCAGCTTCGCGGGATCGACATACACGCTGTCTTTTTCGTCGGGAAGCATCAGCCTGTTGACCAATGGGACCGCGATGAATATCAGCAGGATGATCAACAGGTTGTAGTTCGAAAAGATCGTGTCCGAGGTCGGAATGATGCCGATCCTGTCCTGGGTGAAGTGGCCCTGAGTGGCAATGGTGAGCGGGATCGAACCGGACAGCCCACCGTGCCAGATCACGAATCCTGAATAGGCGCTGGCGACCAGCAGCCGATAATCAACCCGGATCTGGCGCGCGAGTTGCCGGGCGAACAGTGCACCGACCACCAGCCCGAACCCCCAGTTGAGCCAGCTTGCTGCCAGCGACACCACGGAGACCAGGATGATCGCGCCGCCCGGTGTCCTGGCCAGGCGCGCCAGCGCGGTGAGCAAGCGTCTGACGAGCGGTGTGTTGGCGAGCATGTAGCCGGTGATGAGGACCAGCAGCATCTGCATGGCGAATTCGAGCAGCCCCCAGAATCCGGCGCCCCAGAAGCGCACGATCGCCATCGGGGTCTGCTTCTCGACCAGCGCGGCCGCGACGCCGGCTACCAATGTCAGCAGGACGACGAAGATGTACGGATCGGGCAGGTAGCGCTCCACCAGCTTTACCGATGCCCGGGACAACAGCTTCAACATGAGGAAACTCCGTTTGCTGCAATGATCGACGCCCCGCCGGTGACGCCGGTGATCAAGTACGATAACAGCCTCGACATCGCCACCAACTCCGGCACACGAGTTGCCGTCAACGCTGGTGGCTCTGTCGTCGACAAGCCAGATCAAACCGGAGAAACGGATGAAATCGAAACGCGCGCCAGGAACGGAGGGCTTCTTCGCTACCCGTATGGGCGTTTACTACCCGAGCCAGCACGTCGTCCTCGCCATCGCGGAACCGGAAGTTGCCGAGGCCCTCGCCGGCGAGTTGCGGGAGGCGGGGTTTCCCGAGGGCGATATTTACACTGCGTCTCCCCATGAGATGCAGGCGTTTCTCGAGCAGACCTTTCAGGACGCCGGCATGATCGCCCAGATCGTCGGGGCCGAGCTCAAGCAGGCTGAAATCCTGGTCCAGCTGGCCCAGACCGGCTGCGGTTTTCTGATCGTGCGGATCCCCGACGAGGCGTCGCGCGACAAGCTCCTTGACTTGGGCGCGCGCCACCCGTTGCGCAAGGCGCTCTACTATCACGCCCTGGCAATCGAGGAGCTGCCCATCGCGGAAGATGCGATTCCCGGCTCCAGCCCCTACGGGGTGAACGAGATTCCTCGCGACAAGGCGTAAGCTGCCTTGCGAGCCGCAACCGGATGTCTCAGAACAGACTCGACGCTCTGGTAGAGAGGGTGCAGCGGGACTCGTTCCGGTTTTTCCGGGACCATGTAAATCCTGCGAACGGACTGGTTCGCGATTCGACGCAACCTCATACGCCGTCCAGCATCGCGGCAGTCGGGCTCGCGCTGACCTGCTATCCGATTGCGGTGCGACACGGTTGGATGCCGCGCGCCGAGGCGCTGGCGCGCACGCTGGCGGCATTGCGCTTTTTCTCCGGCGCCGACCAGTCGGGCAGCCCCGGCAGCACCGGCTACCAGGGCTTTTTTTTCCATTTTCTCGACATGCACACCGGCGCGCGGGCCTGGGCCAGCGAGTTGTCGACCATCGACACGGCGCTGCTCGTTGCCGGCATGCTGTTTGCGGCGCGGTTTTTCGATGCCGACAGCGACGAGGAGCGCGAGGTGCGCAGCACGGCGTTTGCGATCTACGAGCGCATCGACTGGGCCTGGGCGCAGAACGACGGCGCTGCGCTTTCGCTCGGCTGGACCCCCGAGCGTGGTTTCCTGCGGTTTCGCTGGATCGGCTACAGCGAGGCGCTTCTGATGTACGCGCTGGCGCTCGGCTCGGCCACTCATCCGGCGTCAGCCGACGCCTATGAGCAATGGCTCTCCGGGTACCGATGGAAGCGAATCTACGGGTTCGAGCACGTCTATGCCGGCCCGCTGTTCATTCACCAGTTCTCTCACATCTGGATCGACTTTCGCGGCATCCTCGACTCGTACATGGCGAGGCGCGGCATCGACTACTTCGAGAACAGCCGGCGCGCCACCTGCGTGCAGCGCGAATACGCGGTCCGCAATCCGCGCCACTGGGAGAACTATCACGGGGAGTGCTGGGGTCTGACCGCGACCAACGGGCCCGGACCCCTGCACAACGTGCTCGTGAACGGGCGCAGGCGCAACTTCTTCGGCTATCGCGCGCGCGGTGCGCCCTTTGGCCCCGACGACGGCACCGTCGCGCCCTGGGCATCGGTGGCTTCGCTGCCGTTTGCCCCCGAGGTGGTGTTGCCCACGATCAAGTACCTTGCGGATCGAGCCCACGCTCACCACGGCGGCTTCGGCTTTTATTGTTCGTTCAATCCTACCTGGCATGCGACACCGGGCGACGCCGGTTGGACCTTCCCCTACCACCTGGGCCTGAACCAGGGTCCGATCGTTGCCATGATCGAGAACTATCGCGATGGCCTGGTCTGGAATCTGATGCGCGAATGCGAGCCGCTCGTTCGCGGACTGCGGCGCGCAGGCTTCAAGGGCGGCTGGCTCGAGGACGCCTGATTCTTTTTATCCAAGTACGACGCGCACCCGGTGCGTGGTGCGATCGTCGGACAGCGGGATCGGGTCTTCCGGCGCCGCGAGCGCCGAGCCGTCGAGTTCCACCAGGATGAGTCCGCGACAGACCCCGTTGGGGTTTTCCACCGCGATCAGGTAGCGCGCGGAACGATAGCGCAGGGTGATGCTGAAACCCGGCCATGAGCGCGGGATGCAAGGCTCGATGCGCAGCACGGCGCCGCGCACCCGAAGACCGAGCAGCCACTCCAGTGCAGCACGGTATAGCCAGCCGGCGGTGCCGGTGTACCAGGTCCAACCGCCGCGGCCGACGTGATCGGGCGCGGTGTAAACGTCTGCGCAGGCCGCGTAGGGCTCGACCTGGTAGCGAGCGATCGCCGCTTCGCTTGCCGAATGCGAGATCGGATTGAGCATGGCGTAAAGCTCCGCCGCCCGGTCGCCGTCTCCCTGGAGGGCACAGGCGATCACCGCCCAGACTGCACCGTGGGTGTATTGGCCGCCGTTTTCGCGAATTCCGGGCGGATAGCCCTTGACGTAGCCGGGATCGAGCGGAGTGTGGTCGAAGGGCGGGGTGAACAGTTCCACGAGTCGCGCGTCGCGGCGCACGAGCAGCCGGTTGAGCGAGGCCATCGCTTGCCTGGCACGCTGGCCGTCGGCGGCACGCGAGATCACGCCCCAGGACTGCGCGATGGAATCGATCTGGCACTCCGTGCTGGTGTGCGATCCGAGCACCGTGCCGTCGTCGTACCAGCCGCGTCGCCACCACTCGCCGTCCCAGGCCTGGGCGTCCAGCGCCCGGGCCAGCGCCGCTGCGTGGTCGCGCCACGCTTTGGCGCGTCCGTGCTCGCGGCGTGCATCGGCAAGCGGGGCCAGGCCGGTGAGCGCAACGTGCAGGAACCAGCCCATCCAGACGCTCTCGCCCCGGCCCTCGTGCCCGACCCGGTTCATGCCGTCGTTCCAGTCGCCCGAGCCGAACAGCGGCAGGCCATGCGCGCCGACCGCGAGGCTCGCCTCCAGCGCGCGCGCGCAGTGCTCGAACAGGCTGGCGCTCTGGGCGGACACCTTGGGCACGAAGAAATTGTCGACCTGCCCGGGCCGCAGCGGCGGGCCGTCGAGAAACGCCACCTGCTCGTCGAGCACCGCCGCGTCGCCGGTCGTCTCGACGTACTGCGCAACGGCGTACGGCAACCACAGGCGATCGTCGGCGATGCGCGTGCGCACCCCGGCGCCCGAAGGTGGCAGCCACCAGTGCTGCACGTCTCCTTCGACGAACTGGCGGCCCGCGGCGCGCAGCAAGTGGCTGCGCGTGACCTGCGGGCGCGAAAGCGTCAACGCCAGGACATCCTGCAACTGGTCGCGAAAGCCCCAGGCGCCGCTCGACTGGTAGAACGCGCTGCGCGCGTGCACGCGGCAACTCAGCACCTGGTAGGGCAGCCAGCCGTTGACGAGCAGATCCATGCGCCGGTCGGGCGTGCTGATCTGCACCGCCTCGCAGATCTCAGCCCAGCGCGCAGTCGCCTGGGCGAGCACGGCTTCGGGATCGGCGGCACGGTAGCGCGCGATCAGCGCTTGCGCCCGGGGCAGGTCGGCGGCTTCGCCAAGCAGGAAGACGACGTCGTCCTCGGCATCGGGCGCCAACTCGAGGGTCGTTTGCAGCACCGCGCAAGGGTCGAGGCCGGCCCCGCAGCGTCCGGTCAGCGGTTGGCCGCCGATCAGGGCAGCGGGACCATCGAGGGCGCCGTGGCGACCGAGAAATTGCCGGCGGTCACAGGTCCAGGCGGTCTGGCGGCCGCCGAGATCGGCGAAGGCGATCGTTTCGGAGAACTCGGCGCGCCAGGCGTTGCGCGCGGTCAGGGCGCCGCTTGCTGCGTCGCGGGCGGTCGTGACGAAGGGGCCGGGAGTGCTGCCGATCGCGCCAAGCGCCCACTGCACGAAGGCGGTGATCTCCAGGCGCCGGGTGCGTCCCGAGCGATTGCGGATCCGCAAGCGCGTGACCTTCAGTGGATCGTCGGCGGGAACGAACTGCAGCAACTCCACGGCGATGCCGTGAACCTCATGCTCGAAGCGGCTGTAGCCGCGGCCGTGCCGGATGCGATAGCTTGCGGCGGCGCGAATCGGCTCGGCTGTGGCGGTCCACAACGCGCCACTGTCGGCGTCGCGCAGGTAGAGAAGGTCGCCGGGCGGATCGCGCGTGGCGTCGTTCGACCAGGGCGTGAGCGGATTCGTCTGGCTGTTGATCGACCAGGCGTAGCCGCCGCCCTCGGCCGAAACCATGAAACCGAAGCCGGCGTTGGCGATGATGTTGACCCAGGGCATCGGTGTGCAGCGTGCGCCGACGAGCTCGATCTCGTACTCGCGGCCGTCGTCTGCGAAGCCGCCGGTGCCGTTGAAAAACTCGAGCGCAGATGAGCGCTCGGCGTCGGGCATCGTCGGAAGCGATGGCGATGGCGATGGCGATGGCGAGGCGCGAGTGTCGGCGCTGGCCTTCGGGTTCGCCGAGTCGCGCGGGTTGCCGGCGGACGCGACCGCGCTTGCGCCGGCCGCGTCGGCAGCGAGCGGTCCGCTCGCGCGAGTCGCTACGGGCGCGGTTACAGGCGAAGGCGCAGGCGCAGGCGCAGGCGCAGGCGCAGGCGCAGGCGCGTTCGCCGCATGTTCGAGTTGTGCTGCGAGGTCGCCGTTGCAGCCGTCCATCACGATACGTGCTGCCGTGGCCAGTCCGTCGCGGTCAGCCTGCGAAAGGCTTACATCCTGAAGCACGAACAGCGCGCCGGCGCTCTTGTCGACAGCAGGCTGCCCCGGGTGCTCTTTGCCCAGGGCATCGAGCGCCGGAGCCAGGGCGGCCGCGGCATCACCCCGGGCGGTGGCGACGACCACGAGGTCGGCGGCGAGTTGCATGGCTCGCCACCAGCCTTGCGCAGCGAGCAGTTCATGCACGAGAGGCAGTTGATCCGTGGAGTCGACGCGCACGAGGACGATCGGGCGATCGCCGGAAATCGCGTGCGCCCACAAGGTAGGCGGCCCGCCCTGTGCGCGCGCAAGCTGCTCGGGCGGCGCGCGCCACCTTGAATCGGCATAGAGCAGCGGTGCGGCCAGGCGCTGGAAGCGCTCCGCCGCCGCCTCGTCGAGACCCGCCTGCCGCAGGCGAGCCGTTGCTGCATTGGCGCTCGCCGCGATGGCGCGCTCGACAGCGCCGGGCTCGCGGCAGCGGGCGGCCAGGGCGAGCACCGCCTCGCGCGAATCGGCGAGCACGGTCCAGAAGGCCAGGTGCGCGGTCGTTCCCGGCGCGAGCACCACGCGCCTTTGCAAGCTGAAGATCGGGTCCAGTACGGTACCGGCGCGGCCCGGCGAGGCGATGTCGGCGTTGCCCGGGCTGGCGGTGTCGGAGCACAGCGCCGCCGGCCGCCGCAGATCGCGCCCCCGGCCGATGAAGCGCGCCCGATCGGTCTCGAAGCCCGGGTACGTAAGGCTGGCGCCTTCGGCCGTGCACAGATGGGCCGCGAAGATGTCGGGATCGGCGGCGTCGCGCTTGCGCCGCCACGCGAGCAGCGTGTCGCCGTCATCGACCGCCGCGGTTTGCACGAACATCTTCGAGAAGGCCGGGTGCGCAGCGTCGGCCGAGGCCGATCCGAGGATCAGCTCGACCCAGGATGCCGCTTCGATCGAACGCGGCGAGTTGCCGTCGTTGCTGAGCGTGATCCGGCGCACTTCGCCATCGCCCTCGCCGGTGATGGCGACCGTGAGCGTGCAGCGCAGGGTGTCGTCGGTGCGCCGGAACTGCGCCTGTCCGGCGCCGAACCCTGCTTCGTATCGATCCGGAACGCGGGCAAGCGGCTGCCAGGTTGCCGACCACAAGGCGCCGCTCTCCACGTCTTTGAGCAGCACGTAGCTGCCGTTCTCGTCGCGCACGGGATCCTCGCGCCATCGCGTCACCGCGAGGCTGCGCCAGCGGCTGTAGCCGGCGCCCGCCGCGGTGAGCATCACTGCATACGGCCCGTTGGCCATCAACTGCGTCTGCGGCGGATCGGTGTGCGGAGTTGCGAAGTGACGTGGCATGGCGGCTGCGACCTGCAAAGGGTGAGCTGGAAAGGGAGACGCGATTCAGCCGACTGACCGCAGGGTATGATCAATTTCGCGCATTCTCTGACGAGGAGATCCCGCATGAAACTCGGCATGATCGGATTGGGGCGCATGGGGGCCAACATGGCCCAGCGCCTCGTGCAGGGCGGCCACCAGGTGATCGGGTACGACCCGCAACCCAAAGCGCGCAAGCAAGTCGCCAACGACGGCATCGGCGCCGCCGATTCCCTCCAGGCACTGGTCGGGCAACTGGATGCGCCGCGCGTCCTGTGGCTGATGGTGCCGGCGGGGGCGCCAGTCGATGAAACTCTCGATACCCTGCTCCCGGTGCTGGCGAGTGGCGATATCGTCATTGACGGCGGCAATTCCAACTACAAGGACACCCAGCGCCGGGCAGCCCGACTCGCCGAGAAGAAAATCAACTACGTGGATTGCGGGACCAGCGGGGGCGTGTGGGGACTCAAGGAGGGCTACAGCATGATGATCGGCGGCGACGAGCAGATCGTCGATCGCTTGCGACCGATCTTCGAGACCCTGGCGCCGGGCAAGGACAAGGGATGGGGCCGGGTCGGGCCGGTGAGCTCCGGGCACTTCGTGAAGATGGTGCACAACGGCATCGAGTACGGAATGATGCAGGCCTACGCCGAGGGCTTCTCGGTGATGCAGCACAAGCAGGAGTTCGGGCTCGATCTGCATGCCATTGCCGAGATCTGGGGGTATGGCAGCGTGGTTCGCTCTTGGTTGCTCGAACTGATCTCGACGGCGTTGGCCGACAACCCCGAAATGAAAGGGCTGGCCCCGTATGTGGCCGATTCCGGGGAAGGCCGCTGGACGGTGGCCGAGGCGATCGACCTCGACGTGCCGGCGCCGGTCATCACGCTGGCTTTGCTCGAGCGCCTGCGTTCGCGCGATGCGGATTCGTTCTCCGACAAGCTGCTGGCAGCGATGCGACATCAGTTCGGCGGCCATCCGGTAAAAAAGGAATGACCCAGCAGTTGCGCTGGCACGGTTTCGCCGATTCCGAAACGCTCCAGCACAGGGCAAGCGAGTGGATCCTGGCGGCAGCCGGCAGGGCGATCGCGCAGCGCGACGAATTCTCGGTGGTGCTGGCGGGGGGCGAAACCCCGCGCGCGACCTACCGGTTGCTGTGTGGCGCCCCCACCGACTGGAGTCGCTGGCGCGTGTACTTCGGCGATGAGCGCTGCGCCGCGGTCGACGACCCGCAGCGCAACAGCCGCATGGCGCGCACCGAGTGGCTGGATCATGTGCCGCTGCCGGCCCATCGGATCCACGCGATTCCGGCCGAGTACGGCGCCAGGCGCGGCGCGCAGCGCTACGCTGACACTCTGCGCAGCGTGGGCCTGTTCGATCTGGTGCTGCTCGGCCTGGGCGACGACGGCCACACTGCGAGCCTGTTTCCGGGCCACGACTGGGGTCAGGAGCCCAATTCCCCGGACACTCTGGCCGTATTCGCTTCACCCAAGCCGCCGCCGCAGCGCGTGTCGCTGAGCGCGGCAAGGTTGAGTCGAGCGCGCTCGGTCGTGTTCCTCGTCGCCGGCGAGTCCAAGCGAGACATTCTGAACCGCTGGCGCACCGGCGCACCGATCCCGGCGCGCGCCATCGCGCCACCGGGCGGCGCCGATGTGCTGACCGAATCGGCACTGATCCAGACTCCTTGAGTCCTTGCCGGTTCAGCCGCCGTGGCGTTGCAGGACCGCCAGTGCCCGCTTCACGACATTGTCGACGCTGAATCCGTACTTTTCCAGGACCAGCTTGCCGGGCGCGGAGGCGCCAAAGTGGTCTACGCCGAGCACGTCGCCTTGCTCGCCGACATAGCGACACCAGCCCATCGGGGAGGCTGCCTCGATGGCGAGGCGCGCGCCGAGCGCCGCCGGCAGCACGCTTTCGCGATACTCCTGCGGCTGCGCATCGAACAACTCCCAGCTCGGCATCGAGACAACCCGCGTGGCCGTGCCACCGCGTTCCAGTTCTTCGCCCGCATCGAGGGCGAGTGAGACCTCGGAACCCGTCGCGATCAGGATCAGCGCGGGCTTGCCCCTTTTCGGGTCGCTGAGCACGTAGGCGCCGCGGCGCAGGCCATCGGCCGACGCGTAGCGCTGGCGATCGAGCGTCGGAAGGTTCTGGCGCGACAGGATCAGTGCGGTCGGTCGTTCGCGGGTTTCGATCGCGACGCGCCAGGCGACCGCTGTTTCGTTGGCGTCGGCCGGACGGATCACGGTGAAATTCGGGATGGCGCGCAAACCGGGGAGCTGCTCCACCGGTTGGTGAGTCGGGCCATCCTCGCCAAGCGCGATGCTGTCGTGCGTGAACACGTAAACGACCTGCAGCTTGCTCAATGCGGCCAGCCGCATCGGCGGGCGCATGTAGTCGGAGAAGATGAGAAAGGTCGATGCATAGGGCAGCATGGCGCCGTGCGCCGCCATGCCGTTGGCAATGGCGCCCATGGCGTGTTCACGCACGCCGAAATGCAGGTTGCGACCCTGGTAGCTCCAGCCTCCGCCGTCGGAGCCCTGTTCGTCGCAATCCGCGCTGGAGGCCGGATTGAAGTCGCCGCGGCCTTCGAGGGCGGTATAGGTCGACGGATCGAGGTCGGCGGAGCCGCCGGTGAGCATCGGCAAGTGCGGGGCGATCGCGTTCATGATCTTGCCGCCCGCCTTGCGGGTCGCCAGTCCCTTGTCGTCCGCCGGAAAGCTCGGGATATCGGCATCCCAGCCGGGGGCCAGTTCGCCGCGCAGCCGGCACTCGAGCTCGTCGGCCAACTCGGGAAAAGCGTCGCGATAGGCCGCCATGCGCTTGTTCCATTCGTCTTCGAGTTGCTCACCGCGCGCCTGTGCCTTGCGCATGTGCTGCAGCGCTTCATCGGGCACCAGGAAGGGCGGTTGTTCGGGCCAACCGAGCTTGCGCTTGGTGGCCGCCACGTCGGCCTCGCCGAGCGGCGAACCGTGCGCCTTGTAGCTATCCTGCTCGGGCGAGCCGTAGCCGATGTGGGTGCGCACCAGGATGAGCGAAGGCTGATCGGTCTGCGCGTGCGCCGCCGACAGCGCGCTGCGAATCGCGGTCAGGTCATTGCCGTTCAGCACTGTTTGCGTATGCCAGCCATAGGCGGCAAAGCGCGCGGCGCGATCTTCGGTGAAAGTGATCGGCGTGCCGGCGGCCAGCGTAACGTTGTTGTCGTCGTACAGGCACGTGAGCTTGCCCAGGCGCAAATGCCCGGCGAGCGAGGCCGCCTCCGAGCCGACGCCCTCCATCAGGTCGCCGTCGCTCACGAGCGCATAGGTGCGATGATCGATGACGGTGTGATCGGGGCGGTTGTAGCGGGCGGCCAGTTGTGCCTCGGCCATGGCCATGCCGACCGCGTTGCCGAGGCCCTGGCCGAGCGGGCCGGTGGTCACCTCCACGCCCTTGGTGTGACCGCGCTCGGGATGCCCGGGAGTCTTGCTGTCCCATTGGCGAAACTGCTTCAGGTCCTCGATCGTGAGGCCGTAGCCGGACATGAAAAGCAGGCTGTAGAGCAGTGCCGAACCGTGCCCGGCCGATAGCACGAAGCGGTCGCGACCGGGCCAGGATGCATTGGCCGGATGATGGTCGAGGAAGTCGTTCCACAGCACGTAGGCCATGGGCGCTGCGCCCAGCGGCAGCCCCGGGTGGCCGCTGTCGGCCTTTTGCACGGCATCGACCGACAGGAAACGCAGCGTGCTGATGCATAGTTCGTCGAGTTGTTCCGACATGTCTCTAGTCCTTTTCAGAGGGGCGCGGGCCTGCGTCAGCTTGTCGGCGCGGCCGCCGTGTTCGCTGCCTGCTTGCGGTCGGGGGCTTGCCAGCGCCAGGCGCTGACTTCCGGCATGTCCTCACCGTGCTCGCTCACGTAGTTTCGATGCCGTTCGATCGTGCTGTCATAGCGCTGCGTGGCCTCGCCGATGAGATGCGCAAGCCTTGGAATCCGGCGAATCGCGTCGAGCGCCAGTTGATACCGGTCGAGGTTGTTCAGCACCACCATGTCGAAGGGCGTGGTGGTCGTGCCTTCTTCCCGGTAGCCGCGCACATGCAGGTTCCCGTGGTTGCGCCGACGGTAGGTCAATTGATGGATCAGTCCGGGATAACCGTGGAAGGCGAAGATCACCGGGCGATCGGTGGTAAAGATGCGGTCGAACTCGTCATCGCCCAAGCCGTGCGGATGCGCATCGTGCGGCTGCAGCGCCAGCAGGTCCACCACATTGACCACCCGCACGCGAATATCGGACACGTAGTCGTGCAGCAAGGTGACCGCGGCCAGCGTCTCGAGCGTGGGGACGTCGCCGGCGCAAGCCATGACCACGTCCGGGTCGCCCGCATCGTTGCTCGCCCAGTCCCAGATCCCGACTCCGGCGGCGCAGTGGCGCACCGCCGATTCCATGTCGAGCCACTGCCAGGCAGGCTGCTTGCCGGCGATCACGAGGTTCACGTAGTTCTGGCTGCGCAGGCAATGATCGGCAACCGACAGCAGGCAGTTTGCATCGGGCGGCAAGTAGATGCGCGCGATTTCGGCCTTCTTGTTCGCCACGTGGTCGATGAAGCCCGGGTCCTGATGCGAAAACCCGTTGTGGTCCTGTCGCCAGACGTGCGAGGTCAGCAGGTAATTGAGCGACGCGATGGGCTTGCGCCAGCGGATGTCGCGCGTGACTTTCAGCCACTTTGCATGCTGGTTGAACATCGAATCGATGATGTGGATGAAGGCTTCGTAGCAAGAGAAAAGCCCGTGCCGGCCGGTGAGCAGGTAGCCTTCCAGCCAGCCCTCGCACAGGTGTTCGCTGAGCACCTCCATCACGCGCCCGTCGGCACTCAGGTCGACATCGACGGCTTCGAGTTGCGCGACCCAGGTCTTGCCGGTGACTTCGATCACCGCATCGAGCCGGTTCGATGCGGTTTCATCGGGGCCGAACAGCCGGAAATTCGCGGCCTCGAGATTGAGCTTCATCACCTCGCGCAGAAAGCCGCCCAGCACTCGGGTGGCCTCGGCCCGGGCGCCGCCCGGAACCGGGACCGGCACGGCAGAGTCCTCGAAGCGCGGCAGGATGAGCGGCACCAGCAAGGCGCCGCCGTTGGCATGTGGATTGGCCCCCATGCGCCGGTTCCCGGCGGGTGCAAGCGCGGCGAGGTCCTCGCGGAGCCGGCCGTTCGCGTCGAACAACTCGTGCGGCCGGTAGCTGAGCAACCACTCTTCGAGCTGGCGAATGTGCCCCGGCGTCCTGAACTCGGCGATCGGCACCTGGTGCGATCGCCAGGTGCCTTCGACCGGCAGTCCGTCGACGAATTTCGGGCCGGTCCAGCCTTTCGGGGTCTGGAAAACGATCATCGGCCAACGCGGGCGCACCGGCGGGTGTGGCGCGCCAGACGCCCGGGCCGCGCCCTGGATCTCGAGAATCCGGGCCAGCACCCGATCGAGCGTCGTGGCAAGCAGCGGGTGCACCAACACCGGATCGTCGCCTTCGACGAAGTGCGGTTCGTAGCCGTAGCCGCGCAGCAACTCGGTCAGTTCTTCTCGCCCGATCCGTGCCAGCACGGTCGGGTTGGCGATCTTCCAGCCGTTCAGATGCAGGATCGGCAGCACCGCGCCATCATGTGCCGGATCGAGAAACTTGTTGGAGTGCCAGCTCGCAGCCAGCGCACCGGTCTCGGCCTCGCCGTCGCCGATGATGCAGGCGACGATCAGCCCGGGGTTGTCGAAGGCTGCGCCGAAGGCGTGCGCCAGTGAATAGCCGAGTTCGCCGCCTTCGTGGATCGAGCCCGGGGTTTCCGGGGCGACGTGGCTCGGGATACCGTAGGGCCAGGAAAACTGGCGAAACAGCCGCTTCATGCCCTCGCGATCGCGCCCGATCTCGGGATAGACCTCCGTATAGGTCCCTTCCAACCAGGTGCTGGCGACCAGCGCCGGGCCGCCGTGGCCGGGCCCGATGATGTTGATCATGTCCAGGTCATGGTCCCTGATCAACCGGTTCAGGTGCACGTAGAGAAAATTCAGCCCCGGCGTGGTGCCCCAGTGGCCGAGCAGGCGTGGCTTGATGTCTCCGAGCGTGAGCGGGCGGTCGAGCAGCGGGTTGTCGCGCAGATAGATCTGGCCGACCGACAGGTAGTTCGCCGCGCGCCACCACGCGTGCATCCGGTGCATCAGTTCGGCGCCGATCTGCGGCATATCGATTCGTTTCCTCAGTCGGGTGTGTCGTTGCGGCGGCTTGCCCTGGACGCGGACGACGAGGGCGAGGAGGAGGACGCGGCGCCGAGCGCGGCGTCGACGACGGACTGCGCCTCGCCGAGCAACTGACGCAGGTGCTCATCGCTCTTGAAGCTCTCGGCGTAGATCTTGTAAATGTTCTCGGTGCCGGAAGGTCGCGCGGCGAACCAGCCGCTTGCAACGACCACCTTGATGCCGCCGATCGGCGCGTCGTTGCCCGGCGCGCGGTTGATGATGGCCTGGACTTTTTCACCGGCCAGCGTGTCGATCTTCACCTGCCCGGGCGTGATCGCGGCAAGCGCCTTTTTTTGCGCGGCGTTGGCGGGCGCCTCGATGCGATCGGCGACGGCGCGGCCGAATTCGCCCTCCAGCGCGGCATACAACTCACCCGGATCGCGACGAGCGAGCGCCATGAGTTCGCCAGCGAGCAGCGCCGGCACCATACCGTCCTTGTCGGTGGTCCAGACCGTGCCGTCGCGGCGCAAGACCGATGCGCCGGCGCTTTCCTCGCCGCCAAAGCCCAGCGACGCATCGAGCAGCCCATCGACGAACCACTTGAAGCCGACCGGCACCTCGAAGAGGCGGCGGCCGAGATCTTTCGCCACCCGATCGATCATGGCGGTGCTGACCACCGTCTTGCCGATCGCCGCGTGCCTGGGCCAGCGGGTGCGCCGGCTGAACAGTTCGTGGACCAGCACTGACAGGTAGTGGTTGGGAGGCAGCAGGCCGGCGCTGCGTGTCACGATGCCGTGGCGATCGTGGTCGGTATCGCAGGCGAAGGCCACGTCGTAGTGATCCTTCAGGCCGATCAGGCGCTCCATCGCCCAGGGCGACGAAGGGTCCATGCGGATCTTGCCGTCCCAGTCCGCGGTCATGAACGCGAAGGTGGGATCGACCTGGTCGCTGACGACCTCGAGATCGATGCCATAGCGCTCGGCGATCAGCGCCCAGTAATGCACGCCGGCCCCGCCCAGCGGGTCGACGCCCATGCGGATTTTTGCGTCCCGGATGGCATCGAAATCCACCACGTTGCCCAGATCGGCGACGTAGGCGTTGAGGAAATCGTGCTCCTGGGTGGTCGTGGCGCGACGCGCGCTTTCAAACGGCACTCGCATCACGCCATCGAGCGCGCGCTCCAGATAAACGTTGGCCTGCTTCTCGATCCAGCTCGTGACGGTGGTGTCGGCGGGCCCGCCGTTGGGCGGGTTGTACTTGAAGCCGCCGTTATCGGGCGGGTTGTGCGAGGGCGTGACGACGATTCCGTCGGCCCGGGCGCTTGCGCGGCCGCGATTGTAGGTGAGGATGGCGTGCGAGACAGCCGGCGTGGGCGTGAACTCGCCGCCGGTGGCGATCAGGGTGACGACCTCATTGGCAGCGAGCACTTCGAGCGCGCTTTCGAAGGCCGGCTGCGAGAGCGCATGCGTGTCGATGCCGATATAAAGCGGGCCGTCGATGCCTTTTGAGCGCCGATAGTCGCAGATCGCCTGCGTGATCGCGAGCACGTGCCATTCGTTGAAGCTGCCCTCGAGCGAGGAGCCGCGATGGCCGGAAGTGCCGAAGGCCACGCGTTGGGCGGGCACCGAGGGGTCGGGCCGCCGATCGGCATAGGCGGCGAGCAGGGCCGGCACATCGACGAGGATCGAGGCCGGCGCAGGCTTGCCGGCCAGCGGGCTGATTTCCTGGCTCATGAGGGATCTCCGCGCAGTTCGCGATAGCGCCGGATCAGCGCGTTGGTGGAACTGTCGTGGGCCAGGGCAGGCTCGCCCGGGGCGGTAAGGTCGGCGATGGTCTTGTTCGCCAGTTGCTTGCCCAGCTCCACGCCCCATTGGTCGAACGAATCGATGTTCCAGATTGCGCCCTGGGTGAACACGCTGTGTTCGTACAGGGCGACCAGGCTGCCCAGCGCATGCGGCGTCAGACGCTCGAGGAGAATGGTCGTGCTCGGGCGATTGCCGGCACACACCCGGTGCGGCACGAGCGTCTCGGGGGTCCCTTCGGCGCGCACCTGGTCGGCGGTCTTGCCGAAGGCGAGCGCCTCGCCCTGCGCGATCATGTTGGCGATCAGCAAATCGTGCTGCCTGCCGAGCGTATTCAGGGGCTGGCCGAAACCGATGAAGTCGCAAGGCACGAGCCGGGTGCCCTGGTGGAGCAACTGATAGAACGAGTGCTGGCCGTTGGTGCCGGGCTCGCCCCAGTAGATCGGCCCGGTCTCGTAATCGACCGGCGTGCCATCGCCGCTGATATGTTTGCCGTTGCTCTCCATCGTGAGCTGTTGCAGGTAGGCGGGAAAGCGCTTCAGGTACTGCTCGTAGGGCAGCACGGCCACCGTGGCCGCGCCCAGGAAGTTGTTGTTCCAGATCGCGAGCAGGCCCATCAGCAAGGGCAGGTTGCGCTCGGCAGGGGCGCTGCGGAAGTGTTCGTCGATCGCGTGAAAGCCCGCCAGCATCTGGTCGAAGCGATCGGGGCCGATCGCCAGCATCGTGGACAGGCCGATGGCCGAATCCATTGAATAGCGCCCCCCGACCCAGTCCCAGAAACCGAACATGTGCTCGGGATCGATGCCGAACTTCTTCACTTCTTCGGCGTTGGTCGATACCGCGACGAAGTGCTTCGCGACCGCGCGTTCGTCGCCCAGTTGCGCCACGCACCAGTCGCGTGCCGCGTGGGCGTTGGTGAGCGTCTCGAGCGTGGTGAAGGTCTTGGAGCAGACGATAAACAGGGTTTCGGCGGCCTCGAAGCCGCGCGTGGCCTCGACAAAATCGGTGCCGTCCACGTTCGACACGAAGCGGAACTCCATGTCGCGCCGGCTGTAGTGGCGCAGCGCCTCGTAAGCCATGACCGGGCCCAGCTCCGAGCCGCCGATGCCGATGCTCACGACATTGCGGATGCGCTTGCCGCTGTGGCCCAGCCAGGAGCCGTCGCGAACCTCGTCGGAAAACCTGCCCATGCGATCGAGCACCGCGTGCACCTCGGCTACTACGTCCTGGCCATCGACCATGATTGTTTCGCCGCGCGGCGCACGCAGGGCCACATGCAGCACGGCGCGATCTTCGGTCGTGTTGATGTGCTCGCCGCGAAACATGGCAGCGGCGCGCGCGCGCACGCCTCGCGCCTCGGCCAGTGCGAGCAGCAGGCGCAAGGTTTCGGCGTCGATCCGTTGCCTGGAATAATCGAAATACAGGCCCGCTGCCTCGACGGTGAAGCGCTGCGCGCGCTGCGCATCCTCGTCGAACATCGTTCGCAGGTGCGCCTTGCGTAGCTGCTCGGCGTGCGTCGCGAGTGCCTGCCACTGCGGGCTGCGAACGAGGGTGGACGGCTCGGTTGCCGCGTGGCTGTTCACGTCGCGGGCCCGGTCGTTGATTGCAGCGACCCGATCGTTCATGGTTGCGGCCTCGTCGTCATGAGTGGGAGGCCGCTTGCGGGGCGACCTTCTCGCGTTTGCCGGCGATACCGTCCATCAGTTTCTTCCACGATGCCGAGAACGACTGCGCGCCCTCGCGCTGCAACTGCTCGGCCAGAGCATCGACATCGATCCCGGCGTGGCGGAATTTCGCGATGACCGCTTCACTGTCGCCACCGTTCTCGGGCATCGTTTTCTCCACCTTCCCGTGATCAGCGAAGGCGAGCAGCGTCTTGTCCGGGATCGTGTTGATCGTGTCGGGCGCGGCGAGCGCTTCGAGGTAGAGAGTGTCGGAGGCGTTCGGATCCTTGGTGCCGGTGCTTGCCCAGAGCAGGCGCTGGCGGCGGGCGCCGGCATCGCGCAGCTTGTGCCAGCGCGCTGATTCGAAGATTTCGCGGTAGGCGCGCCAGGTGCGGCCAGCGATCGCGATGCCGAGCCGGTTATGCAACTCGGGGGCAACCTTGTCCTGGACCGCGACATCCCAGCGGCTGATGAACAGTGACGCAACCGACGTGACGTTCGGTTCGCGGCCTGCCTCGATGCGCCGCTCGATGCCGCGCAGCCACGCATTTGCGGCGGCCAGGTACTGCTCGCGCGAAAACAGCAGGGTTACGTTGATCGGCACCCCGGCAAAGATCGATTCCTCGATGGCGGTCAGGCCTGCCTTCGTGCCCGGGATCTTGATGAACAGGTTGTCTCGTGCGGCGCGCTTGTGCAATCGCGCCGCCGCCTCGATGGTGGAATCCGCATCGTTGGCCAGGAGCGGGGAGACCTCCATCGAGACCCAGCCGTCCACGCCACCGGTCGCATCGTGGGCCGGGCGAAACAGGTCCGCCGCGCGGGTCAGGTCGGCGATCGCCAGGTCGGTAAAAAGATCTTCGGTCGACTCCGACCGCGCAGCGGCTGCGATCGCCTTGTCGTAGGCGTCGCCGCCACTCATCGCGTGCTGGAAGATCGTCGGGTTCGAGGTCAGGCCGGTTACCGAGAAGTCGCGGATATAGCGGGCCAGGGTGCCGTCGTCGAGCATCGCCCGGGTGATGTTGTCGAGCCAGAGGCTCTGGCCGAGGTCGTGAAGCTTGCGGGTCGGGTTCATCATTTCTCCCTGGCGGGTGCGAGGTGCACGCCGCCGAACAGTTCGCGATCGCTCCCGGCAAGCTCGCCGATGCGATCGATGGTCAGATCAGCCGGCGGGTAGCCGGAGGTGTGTGCAGGTTCGAGCGCGTAGTGGCCCTGGCGCGGAAGAACCGTGGTCAGGCGTTTGTGCCATTGCTGTTTCATCGCGTGGAGCACCCGCGGCTTGTCGTCGATCATCACGTAATGCTGCGCCGGGCAGCGTCGCTCGATGTCGTCCAGCATCTGCTCCTTGTGTACGTAGATGAGGACCCTTCCTTTCACCGCGTCCCAGAGTCCGGCGCGGCGCAGCTTGCTGGGTTGCATGACTCCGTCGCCGTCGGTAACCAGCCAGGTGGGCCCGAAGCCTGCAAGATGCGCCAGGGCCGCGAGCGCTCCCGGGTAGAGGCGTTCGGCGAACGGGTACTCGAGCAGGAATTCGCTGGCAGGCAGCCAGCGCGGATCGCGTCCGGTTGCGTCCCAGCAGCGCTCGAACCCGCCCAGGAAGTCGGCGTAGTCGAGCTTGCGTCGCTGCTCCTCGTAGGCAGCCCAGTAGCGATCGGCACTACCCGGGCCGATCTCTCGGTCGAGCCAGGCGGTCAGGTCGCCTTCGAAGCGATCGTTGTCAAGCAGGGTGTTGTCGACATCGAACAGAAAGACGATGCTCGAGGATCCGTTCATCAGCCGGCCTCGTTGCGCGGATCGTACCAGTGGCCGTTGCCGGTGATCACGCCTTGCGCGGCCGCCGGCCCCCAGCTTCCCGGCGCATAAGTGCTGACCGGCGTGGCGTCGCCCAGCACCGGATCGACGACCTGCCACGCCGCCTCCACGCAGTCGTCGCGCGCAAACAGCGACGCGTCACCGCGGATCGCGTCACCGAGCAGGCGCTCATAGGGCAGCATGTCGTCGCTGGTGTCGTCACGACTGATCAGTTCCACGTCGGTGCCCACCATTCGTTCGCCGGGCGCTTTCACCCGAGCGCCGATGCCGATGAGCACTTCAGGGCTGAGGCGAAAGCGCAGATAGTTCGAGGGGTGCGCAACGTCATTCTTGAACACCTTCTGGGGTGGACACGATAATTCGACGCGCACCTCGGTGCAGGTCACGGGAAGCTTCTTGCCGACCCGGATGTAGAACGGCACGCCGGCCCAGCGCCATGTGTCGATGTACAAACGCAGCGCGGCAAAGGTCTCGACGCTCGAATCGGCGGCCACTCCGTCCTCGTCGCGATAGCCGGCAAACTGTCCGCGCACGATGGCATCGGGCGCGAGCGGCTCGATCGCCCTAAACAGGCGCAGTTTCTCGCTGCGCAGCGCGTCGGGCCCATGGTGCACTAGCGGGTCCATCGCCAGCAGGTTCAAGACCTGCAGCATGTGGTTCTGCACCACGTCGCGAATTGCACCGACTTCGTCGTAGAATCGTCCGCGGCCTTGCACGCCAAATGCTTCTGCCATCGTGATCTGGATACTCGATACGTGGTCGCGGTTCCAGATCGGTTCCAGAAAGGAGTTGGCGAACCGGAAAAACAACAGGTTCTGTACCGGCTCCTTGCCCAGGTAATGGTCGATGCGAAAGATCGACGCTTCTTCGAAGGACTCGTGCAGGGTGGCGTTGAGCGCGCGCGCCGAGGCCAGGTCCCGTCCGAACGGTTTTTCGACAATGACGCGAGCGCCGTTCGTGCAACCGGCCCCGTGCAGGCCTTCGACGACCTGGGCGAACATGCTGGGCGGGATCGCCAGGTAATGAAGCGGGTGTCTGGCGCCGGCGAGCGCATCGCGCAGGCGCTGGTAGACCGACGGGTCGGCGTAGTTGCCGGAAATGTACTGCAGCCGCTGGCTGAGCTTTGCGAAGGCGGCTTCGTCGACACCACCGTGCTCAGCCAGGCTCTGGCGGGCCCGTTCGCGAAACCGGTCGTCGCTCCAGTCCGACTTGGCAACCCCGATGACCGGCATGTCGAGGTGGCCGTGGCGGGTCAGCGCCTGGAGCGCCGGGAAAACCTTCTTGCGCGCAAGATCGCCGGTCGCGCCGAAGAATACCAGGGCGTCAGACTCAGAAGTTGTCGTTCCCGTTGCTGCCATTCCCGTTTCTCCTCGACATTCAGGAGCGAACACGCCAGCCGTGCCCGGAGCGTCATTCACGAACGCGGCAATCGACATGCCGGCGGCCATCTCGGGCACGCGCGGCGCTGCCGGCCTGGCGGACGTGGCAGACTCTTGAAGGTTTAGAAGGAGAGCGCGTGTACAGATGGGTCGATAGCCTCGGAAGACGCCTGAACAGGCGCGACTCCGGCGAACACGGGACCGGGTCGCCGTTTGCGGCCGATTTGCCCGGACAACGAATGCTGATGAGCGATCAGCAGTTGCGCGAGCATGCCCGCGAGCTGACGGTTCGGTATGCGCTCACCGAGCAGGCCGGGCGTGGCGGCGATCTCGGCCTGGATGAAGCAGTGCTGGATCGCGCCTTCCAGTTGGCGAGCGCCGCCACCGCAAGCGGGCGCACGCTGGAGCCGGCTGCCGAATGGCTGATCGACAATTTTTACGTGATCAAGGAGCAGATCAAGGAATTCCGCACCGGCCTGCCCAGGTCGTACCGCCGCGAATTGCCGGTCGTAGTCATGCCCGACGCAACCCGCGTGCCGCGCGTGCTCATGCTGATGCGCGAACTGGTCGCGCATGCCGATGGGCGCATCGTCATTCCGGTGGTGCGCGATTTCGTGGAGGCGTACCAGGAGGGCGCGCGGCTCACCCTGGGCGAGTTGTGGGCCATTCCTCTGATGTTGCGCCTGGCATTGATGGAGCAGTTGCGACCACTGGGCGCGGCGATCACGCTGCGGCTTTCCGATACCGCCGCTGCCGATGAGTGGGCGAACCGCCTGCTCGCGGTGGTGCGCGCCAATCCGACTGATCTGATCCATTCGATTGCCGAGATGGCGCGCAGCCGCACCGTTCTGTCGCCCGCCTGGGTCACTGAATTTCATCGCCGCATGCAAGGCGGCAATCCGGCCCTGACTCTCGCACTTGTCTGGCTCGAGCAGCAGATGGTCGCTCATCATCTGACGATCCCGGAAGCGCTGGAGATCGAGAGCCGGGCGCAGGCGGCCGCTCAGGTATCGATCGGCAACTGCATCGGGAGCCTGCGCCTGATCGGGCGCACCGACTGGACCGAGATGGCCGAAGCGCTGAGCTCGGTCGAAGCAGTGCTGCGGGGTGATCCGGCGCAGGTCTACGGCCTGATGGATTTTCCCACGCGCGACCGTTACCGCCACGCCGTGGAGTTTCTGGCGCGCCGCGCGAGCCTCGCGGAGTGGGACGTGGCCGCGCGCGCGGTCGCCCGTGCTGCGCTGGTCGAGCCGAACGACGCGCGGGCCCGTCACGTCGGCTACTGGCTGATCGGCCGCGGCCGCGACGCGTTCTCGCGCGATGTGAACGTGCGCCTGCCACTAACCGACCGCATGGAGAAGCTGCTGCTGCGGTATCCATCGTGGCTCTACGTGGGCCCGATCGTGTTGCTCACGCTGGCGATCGCGCTGCTCGGCATCCCCGCGGTCGAAGACTTCGGCCGACCGCATGCGCTGGTCATTATCGCCGCGCTGATCGTTGCGGCCAGCCATTTGAGCGTGGCCGTCGTGAACTGGATGGTGACCCGGGAGGTTCCGCCGCAGCCCCTGTCCAGGCTCGCCCTGAAAGAGGGCATTCCCGACGATCTGCGCACGCTGGTTGCGGTGCCGTGCCTGCTGACCAGCGAGGCCGAGGTCGCCGAGTTGCTGGCGGCGCTCGAGATTCGCTATCTGGCCAACCGAGACGCCAATTTATACTTCGCCCTGCTCAGCGACTTCACCGACGCGCCCGCGGCCACGATGCCGCAAGACGCGCCGCTGCTCGCGGCCGCACTGGCGGGCATCCAGGCACTGAACGCCACGCACGAGCCTGACGGGCCGGCGCGCTTTTGCCTGTTCCATCGTGACCGCAGCTGGAACGAGCGCGAGGGTGTCTGGATGGGCCGCGAGCGAAAGCGCGGCAAGCTGGTTGAACTGAACCGCTTCCTGCGCGGGCAGAAGATGGCGGATTTCCACTTGCTGGTCGGCGAAGCGCCGATCCTGCAGCGGGTGAAGTTCGTGATCGCGCTCGACGCCGATACCCAGTTGCCCCCGCAAAGCGCGTCGCGCCTGGTCGCAACGCTCGCGCATCCGCTGAACCGGCCGCGGCTGGACCACAAGGGCCACCGGATCGTGGAGGGGTACGGCGTGCTGCAGCCGAGGGTGTCGGTCGGCGCATCGCGCGAGAGTGCCAGCGCGCTGGCCCGGCTCCACAGTGACGAGATCGCGCTCGATCCGTACACGCGTGTCGTCTCCGATGTCTATCAGGATCTATACGCCGAAGCCTCGTTCATCGGCAAGGGAATCTACGATGTCGACGCCTTTCTGCGGGCGACCGGCGCCCGGTTCCCGGACAACCTGATCCTCAGCCACGACCTTCTCGAAGGCAGTTATGCGCGCACCGGCCTTGTGAGCGACGTGGAACTGTTCGAACACCACCCGGATCGTTACAGCACCGAGATGAGGCGCCGTCACCGCTGGACCCGCGGCGACTGGCAGATCCTGCACTGGCTGCTGCCCTGGGTGCCGGGGCCGCGCGGGCACTGGGTGCGCAACACGCTGACCAGCCATCATCGCTGGAAATTGCTCGACAACCTGCGCCGCAGTCTGGTGCCGGCCGCCTTGCTCGTGCTGCTGCTCAACGGGTGGCTGCTCAGTTCGCGCCCGATCTACTGGAGCGCGATTGTAATCGCGGTGGTGTTCGCCTCGCCACTGCTGATCTCGCTCGAGCATTTCCTGTCACGCAACCCCCGGATGGAGTGGCAGTTGCACTTTCGCCTGAACTGGGAAGCGATGGTGCGCCGGTTGCAGCAGACGGCGCTGCTGCTCGTGATGCTGCCCTTCGAGGCGATGCACTATCTGGATGCGATTGCGCACAGCCTGTGGCGCGTCCTCGTCACGCGCCGCCGCCTGTTGCAGTGGACGCCGGCCAGCGAAGCCGCGCGCGGGGCCGAGCGCGGCATCGGTGGTTTTTACCGGTTGATGTGGACGGCGCCGGTATTGAGCGCCGTGGTGGCGTTCTTGCTGCCGCGCGGTTGGGAGCCGGCAACCGTGGTGGCTGCGCCGCTGCTGCTGCTCTGGGTTGCGTCGCCCTTGCTGGCCTGGGCGCTGAGCCGACCGGTGCACCGCGCACCGGAGGGCCAGTTGAGCAGCGCCCAGCGCATCTGGCTCGGCGTGATCGCCCGCCGCACCTGGCATTTTTTCGAGACCTTCACAGGGCCCGACGATCACGCGCTGCCGCCGGACAATTTTCAGGAGTATCCGAGCGCGCGGACGGCGCATCGCACCTCGCCGACCAATATCGGCATGTACATGGTCAGCGTCCTGTCCGCCTGGGATTTCGGCTACCTGGCAGAAACGGAACTCCATGCCCGTCTCGGCGCCACCCTCGACACCCTGGACAAGCTGAGCCGCTACCGGGGCCACTTCCTGAACTGGTACGACACGCGCACTCTCGAACCGCTGCCGCCGGCCTATGTATCGAGCGTGGATACCGGCAACCTGCTGGGCTGCCTGCTTGTGCTCGCGCGCGGGCTGGACGCGCTCGACGAAGAGCGCTTGCTGCCGCCACAGGTCTGGCGCGGCCTGCGCGACACCTGGCGGGTATTCCTCGAAACGAGCAAGGCGGCGGCTACCTCGCGGCGTCCCGGCTGGATGGCGGCGGCCGGCGATCTTGCTGCGGTCGAGGCCGTCCTTCATGACATACCGGCGCCCGGTGCATCGCTTCACGACCAGGCGCAGGCGCTCGATACGCTTGCGCAACACGTTGATCGCCTCACGGACATCCTCGATGCGCTGCCGTTCGACGACGCAGGTTCCGGCACCGGAGTCGATGCCGGACCCCCGGATGCCGCGGGCGGGGCGGACGGTCGCGAGCGCGACGGTGACGGCGAGGAGGACGCCGACAGCGAGATGAGGTCCTGGCTGCAGCGCTTTCAGGGCCAGTGCGACGCCTGGCAGCAGGAACTGGGTGCGCGCACCCCCTGGCATGCCGCGGCGGCCAATGCGCACGTGAACGAGGAGGTGGCGGGCCTGCTCGAGCGCCTCGATCGCAACCCGTCCTTGCGCCGTGCGGCGGTGCTGGCCGGCGCCGCGGTGTCCGCGCTGGCCGATGCCGAAGCCCCGGAGGCGCGTGCCTTGCGCGCGGCGCTTGCCACGCTGCCGGCGCTGTGGCGCGAGCGGGTGCGCACGGCAAGCGCGCTGGCCAAGCGCTGTCGCGCACTGTCGGACGTCGATTTCGCTTTTCTGTGCGAGCCCGGCCAGCGCCTGCTCGCGATCGGCTACAACGTGGACCAGCAAAAGCGCGATGCCAGCGTCTACGATCTGCTTGCTTCCGAAGCACGGCTGGCGAGCTTCGTGGCGATCGCACAAGGCAAGCTGCCGCGCGAGCACTGGTTCGCTCTCGGGCGGCTCCTGACGATCGCCGGGGGCCGCCCGGCGCTGGCGTCGTGGAGCGGCTCGATGTTCGAGTATTTGATGCCGCTGCTGCTGATGCCCAGCTTCGAGAACACGCTGCTCACGCGCACCTGCCGCAACATCATCGCGCGCCAGATCAGCTACGGACGGGAACGCGGCATCCCCTGGGGGATCTCCGAGTCGGCCTACAACATCACCGACGCGCACTTCACCTATCAGTACCGCGCTTTCGGCGTGCCGGGGCTGGGTCTCAAGCGCGGTCTGGCCGAAGATCTGGTGGTCGCGCCGTATGCTAGCGCGCTGGCGCTCTTGCTGCGCCCCGATGCGGCCTGCCGCAACCTGCGCGAGCTGGCCCGTATCGGCGCGAGCGGTCGCTACGGCTTCTACGAGTCGCTCGACTTCACACCCGCGCGGGTCCCCGCGGACGCCAGGTTCGCGGTCGTGCGCGCGTTCATGGCGCACCACCAGGGCATGACTTTCACCGCCTTGTCGGCCGCCCTGAACGATTCGCCGCTGCAGCGGCGGTTTCTGCGCGAACCGATGTTTCGAGCCAATCAGTTGCTGTTGCAGGAAAAGATTCCGGCCGCGCTGAGCATCGATTCGGCCACCCTGCGGGCCGAGGAGAAGCTGGCCGCGCCGCGCGAAACGCCGGCGGCCGCACGCGTGCTCACCCGCATGGACAGCACCGTGCCACAGGTCCAGTTGCTCTCCAACGGTCGCTACCACGTAGTGGTCTCCCAGGCCGGCGGCGGCTTCAGCCAATGGGGCGAACTCGCGGTCAGCCATTGGCGCGAGGACCCGACCCGCGATGCCTACGGGATCTTCTGCTACGTGCAGGATCTCGAGCGCAACCTGACCTGGTCCAATACCTGGCAGCCGACCGTGGCGCCGGCGAGCGAGTACGCCGCGACCTTCGTGCAGGCGAGCGCCGAATTTCGCCGTCGCGATCACGACATCGAGACGCACACCCGAATCGCCGTCTCCTCCGAAGACGACATCGAGCTGCGGCGCATCACGGTGAGCAACCGTTCGAGTTCGCGCCGGCGCCTGGCCCTGACCAGCTACGTGGAGCTGGTGATGACGCCGCGCTCGGACGCGGCCGCCCATCCCGCGTTCAACAAGCTGTTCGTGGAGACCGAGTTCGTTGCGGCGCACCAGGCGATCCTTGCGCGGCGGCGGGCGCGTTCCGCCGACGAAGATCCGGCGACCTTCCTGCATTTGATGGGTGTGCGCGAAAGCGTGCTGCAACCGATCAGCTACGAGACGCGCCGCGATGTCTTTATCGGCCGCGGCGGCAGTACGGTGGCGCCGCTTGCGCTGGCGAACCGGGGGCCGCTGGCCAACGGCGCAGGCGCGGTGCTCGATCCGATTGCCGCGCTGCGTCGCGAGTTCGTGCTCGAGCCCGGCGAGTCGCAGACGGTGGACATCGTCACCGGCGCAGCGGCCAGGCGAGAGACCGCGCTTGCCCTCGCCGAGCGCTACGCCGACCGCCATCTGGGCACGCGCGTCTTCGACCTGGCCTGGACACGCGAGCAGGTGATTCGTCATCAACTCGATCTCGCCGTCGGCGATCTGCATCTGTTCGCGCGCCTGGCCAGTTCGGTGCTGTACCCCGACGGTGACGCGCGCGCTCGCGGGCCCAGCGCCGTGGTTCCGAATGTGGGACAGTCCGGCCTGTGGCGCTACGGCATCTCGGGCGATCTGCCGATCCTCCTGGTGCGGGTCGGCAGCATGGCCGAAGTGCCGCTGGTGCGGCAGGTCTTGCAGGCCCACATGTACTGGCAGGTTCACGGCCTGCCCGTGGATCTGGTGATCTGGAACGAAGATCCGTCCGGGTATCGCCAGGAGCTGCATGACCGGATCATGGGCCTTATCGCCTCGGGCGCCGAATCTCCGACCCTGGACCGGCCCGGCGGCGTGTTCGTGCGCCGCAGCGAGCATGTCGGCCCGGACGATCGCGTCCTGTTGATGAGCACCGCCCGGATCGTGCTCAACGGCCGCCATGGCACGCTGGCCGAACAACTGCCCAGGCGGGCGGTGCGCAGGGCCCGGCCAAGGCCGGCGCCGTCACAGGCGCTCGGGCCACCGCCGGCAGGCGCGCGCACGCTGTCGGCGCCGCTGGAGCTGCAGTTGTTCAACGGCACCGGGGGCTATAGCGCCGATGGGCGCGAATACATCATCTGGCTGCCGTCCGGCCAGACCACGCCCCTGCCGTGGTCCAACGTGCTGGCCAACCCCCGGTTCGGCACCGTTGTGTCCGAGGCGGGCGGTGCCTACACCTGGAGCCGCAACGCGCGCGAATTCCGGCTCACCACCTGGTACAACGACCCGGTCACGGACGACAGCGGCGAGGCGTTCTATATCCGCGACGACGCGACCGGCGCCTTCTGGTCGCCGACACCGCTACCGGCGCGCGGCGGCGCACCCTACCTCACGCGCCACGGCTTCGGGTACAGCCGCTTCGAGACGGTACAGGCCGATATCGCCTCGAGCATGACGGTGTTCGTCGCAACCGAGCGGGCGCTGAAATTTTCCGTATTGAAGCTGCGCAACGAGGCTTCGAGCCCGCGCACGCTGTCGGTCTTCGGCTATGTCGAGTGGGTGCTGGGCGACCAGCGCTCGCGCGGCGCCCCGCATGTATCGACCAGCCCGGACCCGGAGAGCCACGCGATCTATGCCAGAAACTCGTTCAATGACGCCTTTTCCGCGGTGGTCGGCTTGTTCGCGGTCAGCGCGATCGGGACCAGCGCGCCCGCAACCGGTGCGGGCGCTGCGAGTGCGAGCGGGCCCAGCGCGACGGCCAGCCGCACCGAGTTCATCGGTCGCAACGGCGGGCTGCATCATCCGCGCGCGATGCGCCAGCCCCACTTGGGGCGCGCGTTCGGCACCGGCATCGACCCCTGCGCGGCCTGGCAGGTGCCGATCACGCTCGCGGCAGGCGAAGAACGCGAACTGGTCTTCGTGCTCGGAGTGGGTGCGGACGGCGCAGAAGCGCGGCGCCTGGTGCGCGAGTACGCCTCGCCCAACGCGGCCGCAGCCGAACTGGCCGCAGTGCACGAGCAGTGGCGCGAGCTGCTCGGGCGCATCGTCGTGAGCACCCCGGATCCGGCCACCAACCTGCTGCTCAATGGGTGGCTGACCTACCAGGTGATCGCGTGCCGGCTGTGGGCTCGCAGCGGCTACTACCAGTCAGGCGGCGCGTTCGGGTTTCGCGATCAGCTGCAGGACGCGATCTCGCTGCTGCCGCTCGACCCGACACCCGCGCGCGAGCAGATTCTTCTTTGCGCGGCGCACCAGTTCATCGAGGGCGATGTACAGCACTGGTGGCATCCGCCACACGGGCGGGGGGTTCGCACCCATTTCTCGGATGACTATCTGTGGCTGCCCTGGGCGGTGGCGCAGTACGTCGAGGCGACCGGCGACGCGGCGATCCTCGATGTATCGGTGCCGTTTCTCGAGGGCCGGGCGTTGCGTGCGGACGAAGAGTCGTACTACGACTTTGTCGAGACCAGTGCGGCCAGCGCGAGCCTCTACGAGCACTGCACTCGCGCCATGATGCGTGGATTGCGTTTCGGCGCCCACGGGCTGCCGCTGATCGGCGCCGGCGACTGGAACGATGGCATGAACCGGGTAGGCCGATTGGGCCGGGGCGAGAGCGTGTGGCTGGGCTTTTTCCTGATCGATGTGCTGCGTCGCTTCGTGCCGCTTGCAATCTTTCGCGGCGACCAGGACCTGCGGGCGCGCTGCATCGTGGAAGCCGACGCGCTGGCCGCCCGGATCGAGGTCGGCGCCTGGGATGGCGACTGGTATCGCCGCGCCTATACGGACGACGGCGCGCCCCTGGGCTCGGCGCTCAATGATGAGTGCCAGATTGACTCGCTGCCACAAAGCTGGTCGGTGCTTGCCGAAGCAGGCAGCACCGAGCGGCATCGCGTTGCCATGGATTCTGCGATCGCCAGGCTGGTGCATCCGCACGAGAAGGTGATCCAGCTTTTCGATCCGCCGTTCGACAAGAGCGAACTGGACCCGGGCTACATCAAGGGCTACATCCCGGGCACGCGCGAGAACGGCGGCCAGTACACTCACGCCGCGATCTGGCTCGGCATGGCCGCGGCGAAGATGGGCCGCAGCGAGCTGGCGTGGCAACTCTTCGAGATGATCAATCCGATCAATCACGCCCGCAACGCGGCAGCCGTGCGCGTCTACAAGGTCGAGCCCTATGTGGTGGCGGCCGACGTCTACTGGGCGAGCGGACATCGCGGCCGCGGCGGGTGGACCTGGTATACCGGCTCGGCCGGATGGCTGTATCGCTTCGGACTGCAGTCCTTGCTCGGGCTGCACGTGCGCGGCGACGTCCTCACAATCGCCCCCTGCATACCGGACGAGTGGCCGGGCTATCGCATCGCCTACCGCCATGGGGCGACCGTCTACGACATCGAAGTGGTGCGCGAAGGCCAGGACGAAGGCGAAGTCGAGCGCAACGTCGCCAGGGCGCGCGGCTCGGTTGTCGTCAGCCTCGACGGCGAGCGCGCCGACGCGGCGGGCGTGCCCCTTGACGGCAATGGCGGCCGCCATGCGATCCGGCTTTCCTTTGCCGCAAGTGAAAAGGAGTCGATCGACGTGTGAAAGCGGCCTCTCAGCGTTTCAGGAGCTGGCGCAAGCGATCGAGGGGGTCGGTGGATTTGCCGCCGGGCGAACCCGGAGCGCTGGGCGCAGCCCCGGGGAGCGGCACTCCGAGCTGCTCGCCCAGGCGACGGGTGAGCTCGCGCTTCACCGCGCCGGCCGCCAGGTCCTTGAGTTCGACCTTGTAGCGCAGGTCATCGAAGCGACCCGATACGTGGACCGGCACCGTCATGCCTTCGAGCCTGGCCACGGCGTTGCGCAGCGTGGCGTTCTCCGAGGCCGCGCCCGGCACACTGGTTACGGTAGCGCGAATCAGCAAATCGAGCGATTCCGAGTTCAGGTTCGCTTCTCCGGCACCGGTGACGTGCAGCCAGCTCGCGCGCAGCTCCAGATTGTCGGTGTGTGCCACCCCGGCGGCAATCCTGAAGGCTCCGGTGAGTGCCGAGAACGGGGTGCGCTCGATGGCTTTCGCGCGGTCCTCGAGCGCCACCTTGCCGCCGAGGGCGCTTTGCGCCTGTTGCAGCACGCGGCTCAGGTCGATGCCTCGTACCGCTCCCTCGCGCAGCGCAAACGAGGCACTGCCCGCGAGACTGCGAGTCCATTGATCATGATTGTCGCCGCTTGCCGTCAGATCGACCTGCACGTCGCCACGCCCCTCGAGCACATCGCGTTTCGTCGCCTCGCGAATCAATGCACCGGCATCGACTCCGGTAAGCGTTGCAACGATCCGGGGCCCGGCTGCGGCGATCGAGGCACGGCCCTGCAGTTGCCCGCCGCTGACCCGGGCGGTGAGCGGATCGATCGCGATCTGGCCCGAGCCGCTGCGCGAGGTGGCGCTCATCGCATCGAAGCTCAGGCCGGAGACCTGCAGGTGCTCGATCTTCAGCGTGCCCTGGGTGTCAGCGTTAGCGATCGGCGCCAGCGCGCCCAGCGGGGAAGAGGCTGGCTGCGGTGGTGCGGCGCCGCCAGCAACCCCCGCAGCAGCGCCGGGCGCCGGCGCAGACGAGGCGGGGGGCGGCGCGGACTCCGGGCCGCCGGGCGCAACGGGGGTAGGCTTCATCACTGCGGCGAACCGCTCGCGCAATCGGTCGACGTCGATGCGGTCGGCAGCCAGCTCGTAGCGCAGCGCAAGCGGTGCGAGCCGGCTGGCAGCCGCATGGAGCTGCAATTTGGAATCGTCCAACTGACCGGACAGAGCAAGTTCAGCGCTGCCCTCGGCGATCGCCAGCTTGCCGGTGCCCGCCAGCGCAAGCTGCGGGCCGTCGGGTGCCGAGGCTTCGATGGTCAGTGAACTCGCGTGGGCGCTTTGCGCGGCCAGATCAGCCAGCAGGTTTGCAGCGAGTCGCGCGCTCAAGTTTTGCACGCCGGCGGCTGAGCCTTGCAGGCGCGCATCGAGATCGTCGAGCTTGAGCGTGCGGGCGCCGAAGTCGGCGAGGTAGCGCGACGCGAGTTCGAGCCCCAGGTCGACATCGCCGCTCGGCGACACCAGCCGGCCGTCGAGCGAGAGTTTGTCCGCTTCGTCGCTCGCGATGCGCCCCGTCTCGAGCGTGGCGTTTTCGAGCCGCCAGCGTCGGCCATCGTGCGCGGCGGCGCCGCCGGCGCTGGCGCTGCCAGCGGCGTCGGGGCCGCTTGCGACGTTTCCGGCCGCGCCGGCGCTGCCGAAATTGGCCCGCAAGCCGTTCAAATGCAGGCCTTCGACCACCAGGGTTCGCGACAGCAAGGGACGCAGGGCGACGGCCACGCGCCCCGAGTCGAAGCGCGCCGCCTCGCCCTTGCCGTCGGCTTCCGATAGCGCGGCCTGGCCCATCGAGAGCGCCAGCCTTGGCCAGACCGATAATTTCAGGTCGCCGGCGACCGTGAGTTTCCGACCGGTGTATTGCTCGACCAGCGTGGTCAGTTCAGGCTTGTAGCGGTTGGCATCGAAGGTGGCGATGAAGATGACCAGGGCGAGCACCAGCACGCCGACCAGCACGGCTACCATGATCAGGATTCGGCGCATTGTCATCGTTTCAATAGCTCCTGCCAGAGCCGTTGCGGCCCGGGTTCAAGTTTGGCGAACGCCTCAGGCTAACCCGATCAGACTCCGCGCGCACCCGCCACGCGTAGCATTCCGCGCGGCCGCCGCCTTACATCCGCTTACCGCTGTTGCACGACAGGGGGTCGTCAATGCGCTTGCGGCGCGCTACGCTGTCACTGATGAGCAATATGATTGAGCCACGCAAGGAGCGACACATGGACAAGATACGCACAGCGCTGACGGCCACGGTTCTCGCAGGCGCGGTTCTGATGGCTGGCGCAGCACAGGCTTCCGATGCGGTGTTCGGCGCCGCGGTCGGCGCGGGCGCGGGCACCCTGTTCGGACAAGCGGTGGGCGGGCGCGACGGTGCCATCGTGGGCGGAGCGATCGGCGCTGCCGCCGGCGCCGCAGCGGCCAGCAACTCTCAACGTTACTACGGTGGCGTTCAGTATCAGAGCGGGCCGGTGTACCGCACGCCGCCGCCGGCCTACTACACCCCACCGGTTTACTACTCGTCGCCGCCGGTATATTACGCGCCACCGGTGATCTACCGCGCACCGCCTCCGGTCTATTATGTCGCGCCGCCCGTCATCTACCGGCCGGCGCCGGTGATCATCGACCGCGGCGGTCGGCGTGGTGACAGGCACTGGCGAGGCGACGGGGGTCATCATCGTGGCCAGGGGCAGGGCGGCTATTACTACAACAACAGGCGCTGAATGAGCTTGACCGACCGATGATCGGCAGCTTGTGGAAGGCCGGATCGGGCGAGTTGGCATTGCAACCCTGCCTGGCGTTGGCAAGTTCTTGATGAACGCCTGCCGCCCGGACTGCGGGGCCTGTTGCATTGCTCCTTCGATTTCGAGCGCCATCCCCGGGATGCCACAGGGCAAGCCCGCCGGTGTCCGATGTTTGCAGCTTACGGACGCGAATCGCTGTGCCATCTTCGGTCGCCCCGAACGGCCGGCCTGCTGCTCGGGCCTGAATCCATCTTCGGAGATGTGCGGAGCATCGCGGCACGAGGCGATCGTCTGGCTCGACCGCCTGGAAGCGGCAACTTTACCGCAGCGCTAGCGTGCGCGTTTACCGCGAGCCTAACGCGCACGGTAACATTGCGGGTTCGCACGCCTCGGCGGCCATCTCGACCTCAGCTTCCATGACCGCTTCCGTCGCTGCCAATTCTTCGCCTCCTCCCAACGCTTTGAGTATCGCCGGCATCGACCCATCGGGCGGCGCCGGAATCTATGCCGATCTGAAGACGTTTTCGGCGCTCGGCGCCTACGGTGCCGGGGTCGTCGCGGCACTCACGGCACAGAATACGAATGTCGTGGCCGGCGTACGCAATGTGCCACCCGAATTTGTCCGACTGCAGCTCGACACGCTGTTTGCCGATCTGGTGATCGACGCGGCAAAGATCGGTATGCTCGGCAATGCGGCAGTCACCCGCGCGGTGGCCGAAGGCCTGGCCGCGCCGCTTGCTGCGCGCGCGCTGCCACACGTGGTCGTCGACCCGGTGATGATCGCCAAGAGCGGCGACGCGCTGCTCGATCGCGACGCAATCTCCACGCTGATCGAAGCAGTGCTGCCGCTCGCCACCGTGATCACGCCGAACCTGCCAGAGGCGGGCGTGCTGCTCGGCTCGCGTCCCCCCGAGACGCTCAGGGAGATGCAGCGCGCTGCCGAACGCTTGCGCCGGATGCTGCGCGACGACGCCCGGTGCTGGGTACTGGTGAAAGGCGGCCACCTGCAGGGCGATGCGATCGACGTGTTGTACGACGGCGACCAGATGATCGAGCTTTCCGCGCCGCGGATCGACACGCGCAACACGCACGGCACCGGCTGTACGCTCTCGGCGGCCATCGCCGCGCTACTGCCGCGCGCTCTCGATGTTCCCGAGGCCGTTCGTGCTGCCAAGGCGTATCTCACCGAGGCGATCCGCCGATCGGGCGAGCTGCGGGTCGGTAGCGGGCACGGACCGGTCCATCATTTCCACGCGCTCTGGGGGCGCGAGTCCGGGGAGCCGGCGGCTGCGCACAGGACCGGGCGGTCAGCAGACGGGCAAGGCCGTTCATGATCGAACTGCTGTATGCGTTGCCGCTTCTCGTGAAGGCGGCCATCCTCGGCGTGGTCGAGGGCGTGACCGAGTTCCTGCCGATTTCGAGCACCGGTCATCTCATACTTGCATCGAGCCTGCTGGGTTTCGAGGGCGAAAAGGAGAAGATGTTCAGCGTGGCGATCCAGACCGGGGCGATGTTCGCCGTGATCTGGTACTACCGCCGGCGCATCGCCGAAACGATTGGGGGAATATTCTCGCAGCGACGTGCGCAGCGCTTTGCCGCGAATGTCCTGATTGCGTTCTTGCCGGCGGCGATTCTCGGCCTGGCGTTCGCCGGCTGGATCAAGCACTGGCTGTTTCGACCGGTTCCGGTGGCGATCGCGTTCATCGTCGGTGCCTTCGTGATTCTCTGGGTCGAATCCCGGCACCGGCGCGGGCTTGCAACCCCGCAGGTGCATGAGGTCGATTCCATGACCGCGGCCGATGCCTTGCGGGTAGGCATCGCCCAGGCGTTTGCGTTAATTCCAGGAACCAGCCGTTCCGGCGCCACGATCATCGGCGGCATGGTGTTCGGCCTGTCGCGCCAGGCGGCCACGGAATTCTCGTTTTTCCTGGCGATTCCGACCCTGATCGGTGCGGGCGCCTACGATACATGGAAATATCGCGGCCTGCTGTCGGTGGCAGACATTCCGCTGTTCGCCGTTGGTCTTGCCCTCGCCTTCATCAGCGCGCTGGCCTGCGTTCATTGGCTGATCCGCTGGATCGCGAGCCACGACTTCGTGCCGTTCGCCTGGTACCGGATCGTGTTCGGACTGGTCGTGCTGATCACCGCGGCTACTGGCGCGGTGGACTGGGTAGGCTAGTCCTCGCGTCTCGCGAAAACGATATCCCAGACGCCGTGGCCCAGCTTCAGGCCCCGGGTCTCGAACCGGGTAACCGGGCGGTAGGCGGGCCGGGCAGCAAAGCCGTGGCAATCGGCGGCGCCATCGCCGAGAACCGTGGGTCCGGCCGTGTTTTCAAGCAGCGGTTCGCCTGCGAGCACGCCGAGCATCTGCACCGCGTAGTGTTCCCAGTCGGTGGCGCAGTGCAGGTAGCCACCGACATTCAGGCGCGAGGCAAGGAGCGCGGTGAACGACGATTGGATGAGTCGCCGCTTGTGATGTCGAACCTTGGGCCAGGGATCGGGGAAGAAGACGTGAATGCCGGCCAGCGAGGCGGGCGCGATCATGTCGCGCACGACTTCGACCGCGTCATGCTGGATGATGCGCACATTGCCGAGCCCGCTTTTCTCGAGCCGGCGCAAGAGGGCGCCGACGCCGGCCGGATAGACCTCCAGGCCGAGGAAATCGGTGCCCGGCATCGACTGCGCCATCTGCGCGGTCGTCTCGCCCATTCCGAAGCCGATCTCGAGGACCAGCGGCGCGCTGCGTGCGTAGACGGCGTGCGCTGCAAGCCGCGCGCGACGATAGGGCAGCACCCATCGGCTGTGCAGCGTGTCGTAAGCGTGACGTTGGCCGACAGTGAAATGCCCGCGGCGCCCCGAAAAGCTGCGGATATGCGGTTGGTCGGCGTCGTTGATGATAACTTCGATCATCGCTGGAATTGTCGCACGCTCATACCGCTGCCCGTGGCGATCGATGCTCGTGCCGGCCGCCATGCCCGTGCCGACTTCCATGCCAGCGCTCATGCCCATGCCGATTCAACCTCGTGGAGCCGCCCGCGGCGGCCGCTGGCCTCGAACGCCTTGTCGCTGCGGCACGATAGCCGGCCTCGTTTCGTTTCAAGGTTTGTCTACCTCAACACAATGTGATCAGGAGAAAAAAAACATGAATTTCCGAGTACTTGCCCGTCTGTGCCTGGCCGCCCTTGTCGCGATCGCGTTTCCCGCGTGCCAGGCCGTGCCACCGAGCTGGGCGAAAGTTCCCAATTACCAGGCCCTGTACGTGTTCGGCGACAGCCTGTCGGACACGGGCAATGATCTCATCGTGACTCGCGCCCGGTCGTTCTATCCGCCGGTGCCCCCGTCCGAGAGCCCACATCGCACTTACTTCCAGGGCCGCTTTTCGAACGGTGCGGTGGCATTCGAGTACTTATGGCGGCTCGTGGCACGCCCCGGCGACGTGGCTCTGTACCCGTCACTGGCCAGCAGCAATGACTTCAGCAAGAAACGGGCGATCAGTTTCGCGTTCGGCGGATCGGGTTCCGGGGGCATTACCTCGGGGCCGGGCGGCTTTGACGTTCCCGGCGTGCTTGCCCAGGTCGCGATGTTTGGTGAATCGCTGCACGGCAAGAAGGCGAACAAGCAGGCGCTCTACGCAATATGGTCAGGGGCAAACGACTACATTTTCAACGGCATCACCCGACCGGAGGCGGTCGTCGGGAACATCGCCACAGCGATCGAGAAACTGTATTCGCTTGGTGCGCGCAGCTTTCTCGTGCCGAACCTGCCCGATGCGGGCCTGTCGCCGCTTCTGCAGGCAAACGGGATGGGGGCGGCGTTCTCGCAACTGACCCAGGCCCATAACGCGGCACTCAGTCAGGCGCTTGACGGATTGGCGGCCCGACTGTCCGGTTGGCGGCCAGGCCGCCCGCGCTCGAACTCATCGCTCCCGGAACCGGCGCCGTCGACTGCCTGTTCCGTAATCCCATGACCTGTCCCGATGTCGATGTCTCGGCCAACATTCCCGCACTTCTCTTCTGGGACGGCATGCATCCTACGACCCGGGTGCACGAACTCGTGGCCAGGGAGATGTACGAGCGGCTCGCGAAGTAAGCGTTTTCCTGCATCTCGAGTTCGTAAGCGGCGGCGAGCACCGTCTGATGCTAGACTACGCGCCGCCGCGGGTGTAGTTCAATGGCAGAACGGCAGCTTCCCAAGCTGCATACGAGGGTTCGATTCCCTTCACCCGCTCCAGAGGCAAGCACTGATGAGCGCCTTCGCAGAACCGCCCAGGGATCGCTTCTGTGACCTGGTCATGAAGGGCGGCATTACCAGCGGCGTGGTGTATCCGAAGGCCATCGCGCTGCTCGCGCGCGAGTACCGATTCAAGAACATCGGCGGCTCGTCCGCTGGCGCGATTGCCGCCGCACTCACCGCAGCGGCCGAATTGAATCGGCGCACGAGCGGTTCACATGCGGGTTTCGATCTGCTCGAGCAGTTGCCTGAGCAACTGCAGGCGAGACTGCCTGGCACGGATCGCAGCAAGCTGCTCAGCCTGTTCCAGCCGCAACCGGCAACCCGCCGGCTCTTCTCGGTACTGATTCGTTCGCTGAACAGCGCCGGCACCGGGCGACGAATTCTGGCGGTGCTCGCGGCCCTTCTCCTTGCGTATTGGCCAGCGACGCTTGCAAGCGGCGTTGCGGCGGTGCTGACTGCGGCAGCGGGCGAGGGCGCGCTCGCTGCCCTCCTGATGCTCGCCGCGGCGCTCTGCATCCTGATCGGCGCCTGGGTTTATCGCGACCTCACGCGGCGAGTGGTGGCCAATGGCTACGGAATGTGTACCGGGCTCACCGTCGAGAACGATCGGGAAGCGCTGACGCCCTGGCTGCACACGTTGATTCAGCAGGCGGCCGGCCTGGCGGCTGATGCGCCACCGTTGACCTTCGGCATGCTGTGGAAGGCACCCGGCTTCCCACCGTCGTGGCTCGAGGTGGCGCCGGGCACGATACGTTCCATCGACCTGCAGATGTTTTCGACCAACCTCGGGCACGGCAGGCCGTACATCTTTCCGCTGCCGATGCCTGAGCCCGGAGCGACGCGCTTTCCCGATCGCGAACGCCTGTTCTTTCGACGCGAGGAATTGGCGCGTTATCTGCCGATCGACGTGCTCGAATGGATGTGCGAGCACGCCCTTCCTTACCACCATGAGCCGGCGCGCGGCGATCACGATCCGTCAGAGGAGTCGGCCGCGGGGCTGCTCGAGTTGCCCAGGCCGGAGGATTTCCCGGTCTTGCTTGCCGCGCGCATGAGCGCAGGTTTTCCTCTCCTCTTTGCCGCTGTGCCGCTGTGGGCGATTGACTACGAGGCGCCACCGGGACAGCGGTGCTTTCGCCGCTGCTGGTTCTCGGACGGCGGCATCAGCTCGAATTTCCCGATGCATCTGTTCGATGGCCTGGTACCGGTGTGGCCGACCTTCGGTATCAGTCTCGAGCCGAAGATCGCGGGCCGGGAAATGGTCTTCCTGCCGCGGAACTACACTCAGGGCTACGGCGAGCGCTGGGATCACTTCGACGACGCGCCGCAGCCGGTTTCGCGCTTTGGCGGTTTTCTCTCGGCCATCGTCGGCACGATGCAGAACTGGAACGACAACGCGCTCGCGCGCATGCCGGGTGTGCGCGACCGTATCGCGCGCGTGCGCCTCGAAAAGACCGAAGGCGGGATGAACCTGAACATGGAGGTGGATACCATGCGCAGGGTCGCCGGGCGCGGCGCGGCGGCGGCACGCGAGCTTATCGCGGCCTACGCATCGCAAACACCCGATGGGCCGCAACCGGCGGGCTGGGACGAGCAGCGCTGGGTTCGCCTGGGGGTGCTGCTGAAGTTGATCCAGTTACGCGCACCCGGAGTCGTGAGCGCGCTCGACCCCGAATGCCGGCATGCCACGAACTACGACGTCCTGATCGAGCGCGCCGGCGACCCGACAGGCCCGCCACCGGCCGGCTACGAAAGGCCGCTCTCCGCCGAGGAACGACAGGCGCTGCGCGAGGTCCTGCAGGCGCTTGGCAAGCTCGCCGCGGTGATGTCGGAACCGCAGCACGAAATCGACTTCAAGCCGGTGCCCAAGCCGGAGTTGCGCGTGCGGCCACCGCTGTAGGTCGCTCGCCGCGTGAAGCGCACCTCGGTCCCTTTACCGACTCGACGTGTGCGCCACTTTTTCTTGAGCCACACCGAGAGGTCGTCCAGTTAGCAATAAACCACCGGCACGACGCACCAGTAGCCGCGCCCAGCAGGGCCACCGCCAGGAGTACGAGCAACCACTTCAGCGTGCGTGTCAGTTTCATGCATGACAGCGGTTCATCGCTGGGGTTTCCTTGATGACCGGCCGGTCAGTAATGTAGTTTCCGGTGGCTTGCCGGTCAAGTCGGGAGAAGCCGGCCGGATTAATGTTTCAATGGCGAGTGATGTTTCAAGGGAGAGCCGCCGTGAAAGTAGCCTACATTTCGCACCCTTCCAGCCAGCGCCACGAAATGGGCGCTCACCATCCCGAGTGCCCGGACCGGGTCGCGGCGATTGCCAACCGCTTGCTGATGCGCGGCGTGCTCGATCATATGGACCTCTTCGATGCGCCGGAGGCTACCCTCGAGCAGATCGGCCGCGCGCACGAAACGCGCTACGTGCTGGAGTTGCAGGCGATGTCGCCGGCCAGTGGCCACGTCGCGATCGATCCCGACACCGAGATGAACCCGTACACCTTCGAGGCGGCGCGCCATGCCGCCGGAGCGGCGGTGCTGGCTACCGAACTGGTGCTCGCCAGGGATTACAAACGGGTGTTTTGCAATGTGCGCCCGCCCGGCCACCATGCCGGGCGCCGCGGCGCGAGCGGTTTTTGCTTTTTCAATAACGCCGCGATCGGTATCCGCCATGCGCTCTCCGGGTTCGGCCTGGAGCGTGTGGCATTGATCGATTTCGATGTCCATCATGGCAACGGCAGTGAAGACATTCTCGCCGGCGACGAACGCGTTCTGATGGTGTCCACGTTCGAAACCCGGCTCTATCCGTTCAGTGGCGACCGCCCGTTGGGGCAAAACATGTGCAACGTGCCCCTCGAACCGTACAGCGATGGAGCACCGATGCGCGCAGCGGTCACCGAGCGCTGGCTGCCGGCGCTGCGCGGATTCGCGCCGCAGATGATCTTCGTATCGGCCGGTTTCGACGCGCATCGCGACGACGAGATGAGCCACCTGCTCTGGCGCGACGAAGACTACCGCTGGGTCACCGAGCAGATCGTCGCGTTCGCCGACGAGTGCTGCGACGGGCGCATCGTGTCCACGCTCGAGGGCGGCTATCAGTTGGGCGCGCTGGCGCGCAGCGCCGAGTTGCATGTACGAGCGCTGATCGGACTGGATTGAGCGAGGCGGTCTTGTGAATCATCGTCATTATCTGTCCCCGCTCTTCGACCCGACTGGCGCGCTGCTGATCGTTGCGCACGCCGACCCGGCGCAGGATTCGCCCTGGGTCGCGGCGGTGCGCGCTGATTTTGGTGCCGAGGGCACAGGCGGTCCCGTCAAGAGGCGCCTGGCCGTGCTCGGTGAGCCGATCTCGAGCGACGCGAACCAGCCAGGCATCGAGCTGGCGGTCGTGACCACGCCGATCGAGTCGGCCGGTGCGGCGCTGGAGCTGGCTGTCGCCCACGGCGCGCGTGCCGCGCTCGTGTTCGAGCGCTGCAATGATCCGCAGCTCGCCAGGGAGCTTGCCGAACGGGCGCGTGCACTGCGCATCCGGCTGCTCGGTCCGGGCTCCATGGGTTTGATGCGCCCGCCGCTCGGCTTCGACGCGAGCCGGATGGGGCAACTGCCGGGCGCCGGCAATGTGGCGCTCGTGTCGCAATCGGGCGTGCTCGGTGGGGCGCTCCTCGATTGGGCCGGCGATACCGCGATCGGCTTCTCGCTGATCGTCGCGATGGGACTGGAGGCCGATGTCGACCTGGCGCAGGTCCTCGACTTCCTGGCAAGCGATTCGCGCACGAAGGCGGTGGTCGTCTATCTGGAGGCAGTGAGCGAGTCGCGCGGCTTCATGAGTGCGCTGCGCGCCCTCGCCACGATCAAGCCGGTGGTCGTGCTCAAGGCGGGTCGTGACGCTTCGACTCGCGCGGGGGCGCGCACCCACTCGGGCGCACTCGCCGATGCCGACAAGGTGTATTCAGCCGCCCTGCGCCGCGCCGGCGCGGTACAGGTGCGCCTGTTCACCCAGTTGTTCACAGCGGTGCGCTATCTGGCGGCGCGCAACTGGCCACTGGGCAAGCGGCTGGCGATCGTCGCCAACGGTCATGGCCCGGGGCTGCTTGCTGCCGACCAGGCCTCTGCCCAGCGCATCGATCTGTTGCCTTTCACGCCGGCCACGGCGCTCGCACTGAAGTCGCGCGACGCCGCGCTCGAGACTGTCAATCCCCTGAACCTGGGGTCCGATGCAGGGCCCGACGACTACGCGAGCGCAATCGAAGCGATCGCGCGCGATCCGCACTCCGATGCGCTGCTTGCGTTGCTCGTGCCCAGCGCGGGCGTCGACGTCGAGGCCATCACCGACAGGGTCGCGGCAATCTCGCGCACCTTTGCCAAACCGCTCTTCGCCTGCTGGCTGGGCGACAGTTCGGTGCGCGGGCTGCGGGCAACGCTTAATGCAGCAGGCCTGCCGGTCTTTCGCACGCCCGAGGCGGCGGTGGATGCCTTCTCCACGGTTGCGACCTTCTATCAGAACCAGTTGCTGCTGCAGCAAACGCCGCGCCCCTTGTCGGACATGGACGAACCCGATATCGACGCCGCCCGCGCGATCATCGAAGAAGTGATCGGGCAGGGCCGCGAGGTGCTCACCGAAATCGAATCGAAGGCGCTGCTTGGTGCGTTCCTCGTCCCGGTGACCCGGACCCTGCTCGCGCGGAGCGCCAGCGAGGCCGTGGCGCTGGCCGAAGAGATCGGCTTTCCGGTCGTCATGAAGATCGCCTCGCGCGACGTGACCCACAAGAGCGATGTCGGCGGTGTCTCCCTGAACGTGCGAAACGCGGCCGAGGTTTGCACCCAGTTCGAGGCGATCGTCGCGTCGGTGCGCGCGGCGCTTCCGCAGGCGTTCATCGAGGGCGTGAGCCTGCAGCCCATGCTGCGCAGTCGTCACGCGCGCGAGCTGTACGTGGGTGTCTTTCGCAACCGGTTGTTCGGCCCGGTGATCGCGTTCGGCGCGGGCGGCACCGGCGTCGAACTGGTTCGCGACACCACGCTGGAATTTCCACCGCTCAATACCTTTCTTGCAGGCAGCATGATCGGCCGTACCCGAGTGGCCGCGGCGCTGCGCGAGTTCCGCGGCGCGCCGGCGACCGACAAGGACGCCATTGCCCGGGTACTGGTGCGGGTCTCCGAGATGATCTGCGAGTTGCCGCAACTGGCCGAGATGGACATCAATCCGCTGATCGCCGACGAGCATGGCGCAATCGCCGTCGATGCGCGCATCGTGCTCGACCGCGCGCCACCGCGTGCCGGTCCGCGTTACGGCCACATGGCGATCATGCCGTATCCCGCCTACTTGTCGCGCAGCGCCGTGCTGCGCGATGGCCGCCCCTGCCTGATCCGGCCGATCCAGGCCGAGGATGCCGACCGGCTGCAGCGCTTCACGCGCGGTTTGTCGCCCGAGTCGCGCTATTTCCGGTTCATTTCCGCGCTCAACGAGTTGACCCCGCAAATGTTGGTGCGCTACACCCAGATCGACTACGATCGCGAGCTCGCGCTGGTGGCGGTGCTGCACCCGCAGGCGCGTGCTCCAGACGCGAGCGCGAGTGGCGGGCTTCGGCACGAAGACGAGCCAGCGCCCGAAGATGAGCCGGAGGGCACAGGTGATCTGGCGCCCGAAGATGAGCCGGAGCGCGAGGGTGAGCTGATCGGGGTAGCGCGCTACCTGCTGAATCCGGACCGCGACAGCTGCGAGTACGCGATTGCCATCGGCGACCGGTACCAGCGCCAGGGGCTGGGCAGCACGCTGATGCGAGCGCTGATCGCCGAGGCGCGCGTGCGCGGCCTGAAACGGATGGAAGGCTATGTTATGTCGATCAACGCGCCGATGCTTCGGCTCATGCGCTCGCTCGGCTTCGAGGTCGGGCGGGATCCCGATGACGAGTCGATGAAACTCGTGACGCTGACGCTCGACGCGGCGCCGGCCGACGACGCGCACCCGCAGATCGGCGGCCTTGGCGGCGACGCGGCGGGCTGATCAACTCCCCGAGCGGCCGGTGTGATATGCCGTGACCTGCTCGACCTCTTCGCGTGAGCCCAGGAAGACGGCGACCCGTTCGTGCAGCTTTGTCGGTTCGATCTCCATGATTCGCTGGATGCCGTTGGTCGAGGCGCCACCGGCCTGCTCCACGAGAAAGGACATCGGGTTCGCCTCGTACATCAGCCGCAGCTTGCCCGGCTTGCCTGGCTCGCGCTTGTCGCGGGGATACATGAAGATACCACCGCGAGTCATGATGCGGTGGACATCGGAGACCATCGAGGCGACCCACCGCATGTTGAAGTCCTTGCCGCGCGGGCCTTCGCGGCCGGCCAGCAGTTCCTCGACGTAGCGTTTTACCGGCGCCTCCCAGTGCCGGGCGTTGGAGGCGTTGATCGCGAACTCAGCACTGCGCGGGGGGATCCGGATGCGATCCGCAGTCAACCACCAGCTGCCGGTCTCGCGTTCGAGCGTGAACACGGCCACGCCGTCGCCGACCGTGAGCACCAGCATCGACGATGGCCCGTAGACCGCATAGCCCGCCGCTATCTGGTTGGTTCCCGGTTGCAGGAAGTGCTTCTCCTGCGGCTCCTTGACGTTTTCGGGAAGGCGCAGCACCGAGAAGATCGTGCCGATCGAGACGTTGACGTCGATGTTCGACGAGCCGTCGAGCGGGTCGAACAGCAGCAGGAACTCGCCTTGTGGGTAGCGGTTCGGGATCGTGTAGGGCAGCTCCATTTCCTCGGAAGCCATCGCCGCCAGGTTGCCGCCCCACTCGTTGGCCTCGAGCAAAGTCTCGTTGGCGATCACGTCGAGCTTCTGCTGCGTTTCACCCTGGATATTCTCGGTGCCTGCTGCGCCGAGCACGCCGCCGAGCGCGCCCTTGCCCACCGCATAGCTGATCCGCTTGCAGGCGCGCGCAACGACTTCGAGAAGCAGGCGCAACTCGCCGGGGATCAGGCCTTTTTCGCGCTGTTTTTCGAGCAGGTAGTGGGTCAGGCTGATGCGGCGGGTCATCGTGTGTCGGTCCTTGGAATAACGAAGTGCATGCGCGTTCCGGGGCGGGCTGGGGCCGGCCGGGCCGGGCCGGGGCGGGGCGGGGCGGGGCGGGGCGGCAGAGACTCAGTCGCCGAGCGCCTTGGTGATGATCTCGCGCACATCGCGCGACAGCGTCGGCGCAGCGGCCACCCGCTCGAGCGCGGTGCGCATCGCGGCCTGGCGCTCGGGGGTGAACTTTCGCCAGCGATCGAGCGCGCGCGCCAGACGCGCGGCCACCTGCGGGTTGAGCGCGTCGAGTTCGAGAACCCGATCGGCCCACCAGCTGTAGCCGGCGCCGTCCGGCGTATGGAACTCGGCCAGGTTGCCGTGGCAGAAGCTCGCGACCAGCGCGCGCACCCGGTTCGGATTGCGCAGCGAGAACGCCGGATGCGCATAGAGCCGGCGCACCCGCTCCAGGATCGGCGGATCGCCGGGCCGCCGGTGCATCATCGCCTGGGTAGCGAACCACTTGTCGAGCACCAGGGGTTCATCGGTGAACATTTTTTCGAAATCGGCAAGCGCGCGTTCGCGCGGCTCGCCGCCGGCGCGCATCAGCGCCTGGAGGGCGCCTGAGCGGTCGGTCATGTTATCGCTGCGCTCGAACTGTTCGATGGCAGCGGCAATCGCCGCCGCCTCGCCAGTGTCGACCCAGAAGCCGAGCGCCAGGTTCTTCAGGGCGCGCTCGCCGGCGCCCCGAGCGTCGGGTGTCCAGCGCGCATTGCTGCTGGACAGCGAGCGGAACAACCCGGACCAGCGCGGCGCCAGCGCTCGGGCGATTTCGTTGCGCACCGTGTCGCGCGCCGTGCGCACGGCAAGCGGGTCGATGACAGGCAGTTGCTCGGCGATGAAACCCTCCGAGGGCAGCACGAAAAGTTGTTCCACATACGCGGGGTCGAGCTGCGCGTCGTCGAGCACCTGTGCCAGTGCAGCCACCAACGGGGCGCAGCGAACAGCCGGATCGGCGCCGGCGAGCACGCCGAGCGCGCACTCGATGGCCAGGCGCTGCGCCGCCTCCCAGCGGTTGAACGGGTCGCTGTCGTGGGCAGCAAGAAAGGCAAGCTGCGCGTCGTCGTAAGGGTAATCGACGATCACGGGCGCGGAGAAGTTGCGCGCCAGCGAAGGGATGGGCGCCTGTGCCACGTCCTCGAACTCGAAGACCTGTTGCACCTCAGTGAGATCGAGCACCGCCGTGTACCGGCCACCCTCGGCGTCGATGCGACGCACGCCGGCTGCAGTACCGGGCGTCGGATGCAGCGCCAGGTCGCGCCCGTCGGGGCCGACCAGGCCGATCGCCAGCGGAATGTGGAAGGGCTGCTTGTCGGGCTGGCCGGGCGAGGCAGGGCAGAATTGCCGGACTTCGAGGCGATAGCGCCGCGCGGCTGGATCGAAATGGCTCGCGATCGCCAGGCGCGGGGTGCCAGCCTGGGAATACCAGCGGCGAAACCGGGAGAGATCGAGGCCATTGGCATCGGCGATCGCTGCGACGAAGTCGTCGCAGGTCACCGCCTGGCCATCGTGCCGCTCGAAGTACAGGTCGATGCCACGCCGGAATCCGTCGCGTCCGGTGAGCGTTTGCAACATCCGGATCACCTCGGCACCTTTCTCGTAGACGGTGACCGTGTAGAAGTTGTTGATTTCCTGGTAGCTGTCGGGCCGGATCGGATGGGCCATAGGGCCGGCGTCTTCAGCGAACTGGGCGGCGCGAAGCACGCGCACGTCTTCGATGCGCTTCACTGCCCGGGCGCTGGCGGCACCCATTGGCGTGGCGGCTTGCGCCGCCAGCATGTCGGCGGAAAACTCCTGGTCGCGAAAGACCGTGAGGCCTTCCTTCAGTGTGAGCTGAAACCAGTCGCGGCAGGTGACGCGGTTGCCGGTCCAGTTGTGGAAGTATTCGTGCCCGACCACCGATTCCACCCCGGCGAAGTCCTGGTCGGTAGCGATCCGCGGATGCGCGAACACATACTTGGTATTGAAGATGTTCAGGCCCTTGTTCTCCATCGCTCCCATGTTGAAGTCCGACACTGCAACAATCATGAAGCGGTCGAGGTCGAGTTCGAGGCCGAAGCGTTGTTCATCCCAGCGGATTGCGTGGACCAGCGACTGCAGCGCATGACTGGTGCGGTCTTCGTTGCCAGGTTCGGCCCAGACCTGGAGCAGCACCTTGCGACCCGATTGCGTGACGAGCGACTGCCCGGTGACTGACAGCTTGCCGGCGACCAGTGCGAAGAGGTAACTCGGCTTCGGAAAAGGGTCGTCCCAGACCGCCTGGTGCCAACCCGAGCGCTCGGCGCCGTCGGCAAGCGCCGGGCAGTCGCCTTGCGCAAGCAGGTTGCCGTTCGAGAGCAGCATCGGAAAGCCGTCGCGCGGCGCGCGCAGCGTGACCGTGTAGCGCGCCATGACATCCGGGCGGTCGGGAAAGAAGGTGATCCGACGAAAGCCCTGGGCCTCGCACTGCGTGAAAAAATTACCGTTCGAAACGTAAAGCCCCGACAGGGTGCTGTTCGCCGCCGGCGCGATCCGGGTGACGACCTGCAGCGCGAAGGCATCCGGCACCCGGTCGATCACGAGCTTGCCGTCGGCGATTCGCCAGCGCCCGGCAGCGAGCGGCGCGCCATCGAGGCGCAGCGCCTCGAGTTCGAGGTCTTCGCCATCGAGCACGAGCGGGGCTCGCGGGTCGGCCGTCGTGTTGCGGCGCAGACTCAAGGTCGAGTCGACCCGGGTATCGCCCGGCAGCAGATCGAAAACCAGCGCTACCCGATCGACGAGGAAATCGGGCGGGGTATAGTCCAAACGGTGGATCGTAACGGCCTGGTCGGTTCGCATCGCTTGACCTCGAGAAGTTCAGCGATTGTAAGGGTTCGCCGGGAAAATCGATTGGAGTCGAACATGAATCGATGGCCTGCATCGCTGCGCCGAGGGCTCGTCGTGGTCGCGCTACTGCTGCTCGGCGGCTGCGCGCTGCCGGTGAACAGCGACGTCACGGTGTTTCACGAATGGCCGGACCAGGCGCCGCGCACCTACCGATTTGCCACCACCGAGGTCCGGCTCGACAGCCTCGAATATGCCAGCTACCGCGGCCTGATGCGCGCCGAGCTCGCGCGCGTCGGTTTCATCGAATCAAAGTCGCCGCGCTTCGAGGTCCGCTTCCAGTTTGCGTCAGAGCCCAGAACGCAGCGCAGCATCGAATACACCAATCCCTACTACCTGCAGCCGTGGTTCTACTGGGGGAGTTTCGGCTCCGGTGGCGGCTTCTCGCTCGCGGCGCCCTGGCCGGGCTTAGGTGCGGGCCCGTATGCGGTGGAACGCGCCGAGAGCTGGTACGAGTACCGATTGATGATCCAGATCGGCGACCTCGCTGCCGGCGCGCGCAATGTGTATGAGGCGAACGCCGTGACCGGCGGTGTCTCGCCTTCGATCGCCGATGCGATGCCCTACCTGGTGCACGCCGTATTCGCTGACTTTCCGGGCCGCTCGGGCGTCACCCGGCACGTCGAGGTGCCCCGCGAGGCGGTGACGCGCTGACGGCTCTGGCCTCGTGGTCCTGGCTCGGTTGCGTGGCGATGCTCGAGTGCGCCACTGCCACCGGTGAGGCGGCTCACTTTAGCGCGCGCGCCTGCCACCAGTTCGGTGTCGCAGACTCGAACTGGCCGCTCTCGTGCAGTCGGTTGGCCATCGTGAGCGATTCGAGGCCGGCTGGCGAGGCGACCAGCCAGACCCGGCCGGCCGGGTCGAGCGTTCGCACCGGCGCGAGCCCGGCCTGAACGAGTTGGCTGCGCGCTGCCGCCTCGCGGGTAGCCGGATCGGTGCCTGCAGGCGCGGCCTTCAAGGTCACGATGACGCCGCCAGGCAGGGCGCGTGCGTCTGCAGGAGCCGTCGCATCACTCAGCACGGGTGACACGCCCGCCGGCAGGCCGTCGGCGCTCATCGCCTTCTCGCTGGAGCGTGCGGGGCGCAGGGGGCCGCGCCGCCCGGACTTTACGGCACGGGCTTCCCCGGGGTGCTCCACCGTTGCTTTGCTCGCAGCAGACTTGCTCTGTTCCGCCTCGGCGCTCGCCCCGCCCTGTGCGGTCTCGGCGGCTTCCTCGGCGGCTTCGGGGCGAAAATCGGCCACCTTTGAAGGGTCGATGCGCAGCGCGCGGCGCTGGTCGCCGTCGTACCAGTAGTAAGTCGTGGCCTCCGGGGCGGAGCGCTGCGCGTCCGGCGCTGTTGCGGGTTTTCGCGGCAACTGATTGTCGGCAGCGGCGGGCTGCCCCAGCCCCGGTTGTGCGAAGGCAAGCAGGATGGTGGCGGCTACCAGGGGAGCGCCTGCGCGCCTGCGCGATTCGTTCTTCACCCGGGTTATTTTCATTTGTTCAGCGACCCCAGAATCGAAGACTCCAGCCGGTCCAGGCAGCCGTTCCCGCCGCAGGCGCACTGGGATCGGAAAGCCTGTCTGACACCCGAAGCGTCCAGTTGCCGGCGGCCGGTTCGTCGAGGTGGCGCACCGAGCCGAACGGCCAGTTCGCGTAGATTCCGCAGTTCTCGGCTACCCCGTTCCCGTCGACGTCGCACAGCCGCGAATCGGCCAGCCGGCTGACGAGATTGTTCGGGCTGATCAGGTCGATGCGCAGGTCGCCGCTGTAGGGATGCGTGGCGCTGAAGCGGATCTCGATGAACTCGATCTTCGAGATCGACGCCGAGCAAGCGTCGGTGACGGGCGCCGTGTCCTGCAGGACCGCCGGTTCGCCGGTCTTTGGTGCATCGGGAATCGCGATCGGGAAGAGGTTGGAACCCGGGGGCGACCCGGTGCCGCGCGTGTATGGACCGCAACTCTTGAGCGAATCGCTACCGCCGACGGTCGTCCAGCCTTGCGCCCTCGCAACTGCCGCCTGTGCATCGGCGGCGCCGAAGCCATAGAGCGGATTGAATGCACGGCCTGGAGTCTGGGTGGTCCACCCCGGATTGCCAGCATCGATCTTCCGCGCGCTGTAGGCGAGGATCAGCCGGACATCGCGCCAGCTCAGGTCCGGGCGCGCATGGAGGATCAGCGCGGCCACGCCCGAGACCATCGGTGCACTGGCCGAGGTGCCGGAAAAATCGCTCCGATAGCTGTCCTTGAGCGCGGTCGTGGTGATTCCGGAACGTGCATTGCCCGACGGACCGCAGACCAGCACGTTGGCGCCGGGCTCGCCATACTGCGGCGCGCGACCGTTGTCGTCGAACGCACAGACAGCCATCACGCCGAACTGGTTGGCGTAGCCGTCATAGTTCGAGTTCTCTACCTGGCAGGTTCCGTTCTTGTCCTGGAGATAGCAGCCGCCGTTGCCGGCCGGAAAAACATAGACCGCGCCCAGTCCGCCCCGGCCTGTGGCGACACCGTTGCGCACGGCGCTCACGAAGCTTTGATCGGCCCCCCTGAGCGTGCCGTCGTCCGGTGCGCCCCAACTGTTGTTGTAAATGGCGTTGTTCGCCAGGTCGCGGTTCAGCGCGTCGGCGATGTCGGCGTTGGTTTCGGTAGCAAGCGCGTTATAGGCAGCGAACTGCGCGCGCGGCGCCACGCCGGCTCCGCCGAGCGCGTTGTTGTCGCGCGCCACGATGATCCCCGTGACCGAGGTGCCGTGATCGTCCGACGTGGTCGTCGGCAAGGGTGCGTCGCCTGGAGCAGCACCGGCGCGATAGTTCCAAGTGGCGCCGGGGGCGAGATTCGGAGCCAGATCGCGGTGCACGGTCTCCACTGCATCATCGATGATGGCGATGCGCACGTTTTCGCCCTTGTTGCCACCGTTCCAGACCGGAAACGCGTGCAGGCTCTCGCCGGGTGTGCCGCCGTCTTGTCCGATATTGTCCAGATGCCATTCGTCCCCGAGCAGCGGATCAGGGCCGCTCGCTTGAGGCTCGACGGGAGGCAGGCTCGCGTAATAGGAAGCCAGTGAAACGCCGCTGGTGTCGGGCGGCACCCCTCCGCCTCCGCCGCCCCCACCATCACCCCCGCCGCCACTATCGCCGCCTCCGCCACAACCGGCCAGCAGCAGGGGAACCAGGCAGGCGAACAGCGCGACAATGCGTCTTGCGCGACGCGGCTTGAACATTTTTATTGCAGATCCTGTCGTTGCCGTCCGGGGTGCGACTACCCGATCGTACATCGCCGCTTGCGCTATTCCTTCACGGCCCCGGTCATGCCCGACACATAGTATTCGACGAAGAACGAGTAGATGATCGCCACGGGGACCGAACCGAGGAGCGCGCCGGCCATCAGCGGCCCCCATTGATAGACGTCGCCCCTGACCAGTTCAGTGACCACTGCGATCGGGATGGTCTTCGTCTCCGACGACGAGATGAAAGTCAGCGCGTAGATGAACTCGTTCCAGGACAGCGTGAAGGCGAAGATGCCAGCGGAAATGAGACCGGGCACCGCAAGCGGCAGGATGATCTTGACGAGAATCTCCCAGCGGGTTGCCCCGTCGATCAGCGCGCACTCTTCGAGTTCGTATGGAATCGAGCGGAAATAGCCCATCAGCAGCCAGGTGCAGAACGGGATGAGGAAGGTCGGATAGGTCAGGATCAGCGCGAGCCGGGTGTCGAACAGGCCGAGCTGGAAGACGATCGCCGCCAGCGGAATGAACAGGATGCTCGGCGGCACCAGGTAGGCAAAGAAGATGGCGAGCCCGGCTGGCTTGGCACCCTGGAAACGCAGCCGTTCGATCGCGTAGGCAGCCAGCACCGAGGCCGCCAGCGAGATGAACGTGGAGACAACCGCGACGATCATCGTGTTGAACAACCACTGCGGATATTGCGTTTCGACCAGCAGATAGTAGAAATGCGAGAGTGTGGGCTTGAGCAGCCAGAACGGATTGGTTTCGCTGTCGAGCAGTTCGGCGTTCGACTTGAACGACGTCATCACCATCCAGTAAAACGGAAACAGCAGCACGAAGACGAAGATCGCGACCGGTATGTAAATCGTCACCCATCTGCGTGGCAGGGACTGCAGATAGTGCATCCCGACGTCGTCGTCTTTCTCCTCAGCCATTGCCGCCCCCCTGTTGCCAGGCGCGCCGCTGCAAGCCGAAGTAGCTGAACAGGATCGCCGCGAGCAGGAACGGAACCATCGCGATGGCGAGCGCCGATCCCTCGCCGAGCGCTCCGCCGGAAATCGCCCGCTGGAACGAAAGTGTCGCCATCAGGTGCGTGGCATTCAGCGGCCCGCCGCGGGTGAGAACGTAGATCAACTGGAAGTCTGTGAACGTGAACAGTACCGAGAAGGTCATGACGACCGCGATGATCGGCGTGAGCATGGGCAGGGTGATCAGGCGAAACTGCTGCCACGCGGTGGCCCCGTCGATCGCTGCCGCCTCGTACAGGGCCGGCGAAATCGTCTGCAGCCCGGCGAGCAGCGTGATGGCGACGAACGGAATGCCCCGCCAGACGTTCGCGGCGATCGTCGAGAACCGGGCGTTCCAGGGGTCGCCGAGAAAATTGATGTACTGGTCAATGAGACCCAAGCGCACCAGCACCCAGCTGATGACGGAGAACTGCGAGTCGTAGATCCACCAGAACACGATCGCCGAAAGGGCGGTCGGCACGATCCAGGGCAGCAGGATCACCGCCCGGAAGAAGCTCTTGAACGGCAGGTGCTTGTTGAGCAGGGTGGCGAGCCAGAGCCCGAGGAACAGCTTGAAGACGCTGGCGACGGCTGTGTAGAAGATCGTGTTGAATACCGACAGCCGTGCAACGCTGTCGTCCCACAGGAATTCGTAGTTCTCCAGTCCGATGAACGAGCCGGCGCGCCCGATCTTGGCGTCGGTGAAGCCGAGCCAGACCCCGAGCCCGAGCGGGTAGGTCAGGAACACCAGCAGGATCAACGCCGCCGGGACCATGAACAGCAGTCCCAGGGCGTTGCGGTTGTTCTGGATCTTGTTTAGCACGGGCGAGCCTGTGGGGGAAGGACGTTCTGCCTGCTCAAGTCTTGTAGTAGCGCTCGGCGCGTTTCTGCGCGCGTTCGGCGGCTTCCTTCGGCGGGCGCGAGCCGCTGGCTGCCTCGGCGACCATGTTGGGGACGATGAAGTCGGCCGCGGCTCCCGCCGAGGCGTAACCCAGCGTTCCTGCGTAGCCGGCGGGACGCAGGTTCTTCACGCAATCGCGATAGGCGGTGACCTTGGGATCCGATGTCCAGAACGGATCCTTGGCGTATCCATCGAGCGGCGGAGCCACGTACCCGAACGACGCCTTCATCCAGGGGATGTACTGATCCCCATCCATCATGAAGCGCAGGAACTCCTTCGCTGCCTTCGGGTATTTCGTGTACTTGAAGATCATCTGGTTGAAGAACAGGTGCCACTCGGTGGGCACACCGACCGGTCCGATCGGAAAGGCCTGGTGGTAGATGTCTTCAGCCATTGCCTTCATCTTCGGATCAGCGGAGGTCTTGGCCGCGTAGTAGATCGAGATGCCGTTGTTGGTGACGCTGATCTGGTTGTCGAGGAAGGCCTTGTTGTTGTTCGGATCAAGCCAGGACAGCGTGCCCGGCACGAAGGTCGGGTACATCTCCTTTCCGTATTCGAGCGCCTTGATCGTTTCAGGGCTGTCGATGACGACCTTGTTGTCCTTGTCGACCAGCTTGCCGCCGAAGGCCCACATCAGCCATTGGGTCCAGCCTGAATCGCCGGTGGCGTTGCCCAGCGCGAAGCCCACGGGAGTGTTCTTCTCCTTGAGGGCCTTCAGCAACTTCAGGAAGCCGTCGGTATCGCGGGGAAATTCATCGAATCCGGCAGCCTTGACCTGGCTTTGGCGATACACGATGACCGAACCGGCGGCGCCGAGCGGCACGCCGATCCAGTGCTTGCCGTCGGGTCGCAGGAACTCTTCGGCGGCGGGATACCAGGGGCCGTGCTTCGCGCCGAGGTATTCGCACACATCGGTGACGTCGAGCAGCTTGTCCGGGTAGAGATTGGCGTCGTCGTTGGTCGACAAGATGATGTCCGGACCGCTGCCGACGTTCGCTGCGACCGCTGCCTTGGGTCGCACGTCTTCCCAGCTTTCATTGTCGACCCGCACCTCGATGCCGTACTTGTCGGTGAACTTCTTCACGTTCGCCATGTACTGGTCGATGTCACCCTGCACGAACCGGCTCCAGCGCAGCACACGCAGCTTGGCGTCTTTCTCCGGTTCGTTGTTCCAGGCGACGTCGGCAGCCCGTGCGCCCGGGCTCCACAGCGCCGGGGTGGCAACGGCGGCGCCCGCGGCCGCTCCGACGGTGGTTTTAAGAAAATCGCGGCGTTGTGTCATGGTGTCTCCTCGGTTGTGAAGCGGTGGCCTGCGTCAGGAGTGTGCCGAGTGAAGCCTCGAATCAGCTCCGACTCGACGCCTGGAGGCGTTGACCGCTGGTTGCATCAAAAACGTGAACCATCCCGGGCATCGGGCTCAGCATGATCTTCAATCCGTGCCGGAATTCGTGACGTTCGCGAAAGACTGCGTTGATGGTGCCACCTGCGCAGCGCGCCATGACCTGGGTGTCAGCGCCGGTCGGTTCGATCACCACCACCTCTGATGGAATGCCGCTGCCATTCAAGGTGAGGTGTTCGGGCCGGATACCGACCGTCACCGGCTGGCCCGGTTCGCCGGCCGCGAGCGCCGTTTCGATGGGGGTGCCGTCCTCGAGCACCACGCTGCCGCGATCCGGGCCGATCAGGCCTGTGAGCATGTTCATCGACGGTGAGCCGATGAAGGTGGCCACGAACACGTTGGCCGGATGATCGTAGAGATCAAGCGGTGCGCCGACCTGCTCGACGATGCCGTCGTGCATGACGACGATCCGGTCGGCCATCGTCATGGCTTCGATCTGGTCGTGCGTGACGTAGATCGAAGTGGTCTTGAGCCGCTGATGCATTTCCTTGATTTCGGCGCGCATCTGCACGCGCAGCTTGGCATCGAGGTTCGACAGCGGTTCATCGAAGAGGAATACCTGGGGCTTGCGCACGATCGCACGGCCCATGGCGACACGCTGGCGCTGCCCGCCCGAGAGCTGGCGCGGATAACGGTCGAGATATGGCCCAAGGCCGAGGATGGCCGCCGCGTCGTTGACGCGCTCATTGATCTCGGCTTGCGGGCGCTTGGCCAGTTTCAGGGAAAACGCCATGTTGTCGCGCACCTTCATGTGCGGGTACAACGCGTAGTTCTGGAACACCATCGCGATGTCGCGTTCCTTCGGCTGCACGTTGTTCACGACGCGATCGCCGATCCGGATGTCACCGGAGCTGATTTCCTCGAGCCCGGCGATCATGCGTAGCAAGGTGGACTTGCCGCAGCCCGAAGGACCAACCAGCACGCAGAATTCGCCGTTGGCGATTTCGACGTCGACGCCATGAATGACGGTGGTGGAGCCGAACGCCTTTTTAACGCGCTCGATGCTGACCGATGCCAAGAAGTATCTCCCCTCTGTGGTTTTTGCCGAGCCGTCAACACCGTGCCGACTTTGCGCAGGGGCAACTGTAACGCATGATCGTGATTCGGGGCAATCGACATGCACGGGATCCGGCGCCGCCGACACGAGTTGCCCGAGCCCCGAACAGGCGGTGATAATCATTCACGAGCCAACCTTTGGAAGGGAGACAGGATGCACATACCCCTGCAGATCCATTTCCGCGACATGCCGGTTTCGCCGTCGCTCGAAACGCTGATTCGCGAAAAGGTCGCGAAGCTCGAACAATTCCACCCGAACCTGACCGGCTGCCGGGTCGTTATCGACAAACCGCATCAGCACAGCCAACAGGGAGATCAGTTCTCGGTCACGGTCGATGTCTCGGTTCCGGGGGCCACGATCGTTGCCAATCATGCGCGCCACGCCGATGCGAACATCGCCACGCGCGACGCCTTCATTGCCGCACGCCGGCAGGTCGAAGATCACGTGAAGCGCCAGCGTGTCGTGCCGAGACAGCTTGCGCAACGCCAGCCGGACGCAGAGGACGTGCCGGGAATCGACGGCATCGAAGCGCTCGAGCAACCCGACGCGGAGGCATTCGCCGTTGGCGAGCGGCCTGAACCGGCGGAGGCGCCGGACCTGACCGGAACGCCGGAATTGACGCAGACGCCTGAGCCGCCCGAGGCGCTCGAGAGACCCGGGCTCTGAATCGAGGCGCCCGAGAGCCTGCGCTCGCCCAGAGGCCGCGCCCTGAGCAGTGCCCCGAGCCTCTGACCAGTGCCCGGAAGGCTCCGGACAGTGCGCCGACCCTCCGTGCAGGCTTAGCGCAGGTCGGCGTTGCGGGTCGTTTCGCCCCGCGGCACGCCGACTTTCTCCCCGGCCACGAGGATCTCCTCCCATGTCGTTGCATCCACCAGAATGCCTTCGACGAGCCGCCGGGCGCGCGACTCGCGTTCGGGCTCACCGGCGATCCGTACGCGGTCGAAGCCGGGCGCAGGGGGCGATTGGCGCAGCGATTCGATGAATGCAGCGCTCTCCGGGAAGAACGACTCGGCACCGCCGCCGACGCGCCCCGGGTCGATCAGCACCGTGAGCATGCCGTTGTAGACGCGGCGACTGCCGTCGTGCGCACCGTGCGCGGTGCCGCCACCGGTGAGCGCGCCGCCGAGCAATTCGCACACGATTGCGAGGCCCGATCCCTTGTGTTCGCCAAACGGCAGCAACGCGCCCCAAGGCTCCCTGACCACGTAGCGCGGATCGTCGGTCGGGCGCCCCTGATCGTCGATCAGCCGGCCGGCGGGCGCCCGCTCGCCCTTGTTGCAGGCAACGCGCATCTTGCCCTGTGCCACGGCGCTGGTGGCGAAGTCGAGGATCATCGGCGGCTGGTCTGCGAGCGGCACGCCGATGCAGCACGGATTGGTGCCGAAGCGCGCATCCGAACCGCCCCAGGGCGCCACGATCGGGCGCGTCACCACATTCACGAAATGCAGGGCGACGAGCCCCTCGGCTGTCGCTTGCTCGGCCCACTGCCCGATCCGGCCCAGATGATGCACATGGGCCAGCGACATGATGCAGGCGCCGTGCCGGCGCGCACGTTCGATGCCCATCGTCATGGCTGCCTTGCCGATCGCCTGGCCGTAGCCGCGCTCGCCGTCGAGCGACAGGAGCGCGCCGGTGTCGAATCGTACCGAGGGCCGACGGTTCGCGAGCAGTCCGCCTTCGAGGAGCGCGTCGACGTAGCGCGGGATCATGCCGACGCCATGGGAGTCGTGCCCTGCCAGGTTGGCGCCGACAAGGCTCTCGGCGACCTGCGCCGCCTCGGCTGGCTCGCTGCCGCCGGCGGCAACGATTGCCATGACCGCGCGGGTCAGCGCCTGGGCCCGGATCGAAATCTGCGCGACCATCCTTGTCGTCTCCGCCGGCCACCATGGCCGCGTGGGGAGTTTACTGCGCGAGCAGGTGGCGCACGGCTCGATGATTACAATCGGTCGGAACCCGAAATAACAAGGAGCGGGAAATGGAACTGCCAAAGGTCGATGTGCCGATCAACGCCTTCAAGCACGCGCTGGTGGCCGGCACGCCGCAGATCGGTCTGTGGTCGAGCATTCCTTCCAACTACACGGTCGAAGTGATCGCAGGCGCCGGCTTCGACTGGATCCTGCTCGACACCGAGCATTCACCCAACGACCTGGAGTCGGTCGTCACCCAGTTGCAGGCGGCTGCCGCCTATCCGGCTGCAGCGATCGTGCGGGTGCCGTGGAGCGATCAGGTGATGATCAAGCGCTATCTCGATGCCGGCGCACAGACGCTGCTGATCCCCTTCGTCTCGAGCGCTGCCGAAGCGCGCGCCGCCGTTTCGTACACCCGTTATCCGCCGCACGGCGTGCGCGGCGTGGGCGGTACGACGCGCGCAACCCGCTTCGGGCGGGTTCGCGACTATACGAAGCATGTGCAGGAGCAGTTGTGCGTGCTCGTGCAGGTCGAGACGAAGCAGGGTCTGGACGAACTCGAGGGGATCTGCACAACCGATGGCGTCGACGGGGTCTTCATCGGCCCGGCTGACCTGCACGCCTCGCTCGGCTATACCGGCGAAATCGCGAATCCCGCGGTGCTGCCCCTGATCGACGATGCGATCCGCCGGATCCGTTCGGCGGGCAAGGCGCCCGGCGTGCTGGCGCCGGCCGAAGCGAACGCGCGACGCTGGCTCGATGCCGGCGCGTTGTTCGTGGCGGTCGGTTCCGATGTCGGCATCCTCGCTCGCGGCGCTGAAGCGCTCGCGATGTGTTTCAAGGACTGAAGCAAATGGACCTTGAATTCGAATCGAAACTTGTTCTGGTTGCCGGGGCGAGCAAGGGCATCGGGCTGGCCTGTGCGCGCGCTTTCCTGCGCAGCGGGGCAAGAGTGGTCGGCGTGGCGCGCGGCGAAGCGGCACTCGCAGCGGCTCGCGAGACCCTCGCCGGCGAGGGCCGCGAGTTGCACGTCGAGACGGCCGACCTGGTCGACCCGCAAGCTGCACTCGCGGTGATCGAGCGCATCGAGGCCGCGCTCGGCCCGGTCGACGTGCTCGTCAATTCGGCCGGCGCGGCGCGCCGCTACGGACTCGACGAGCTCGACGCCGCCGCGTTTCGCCAGGCGATGGACGCGAAGTACTTCACCACGATCCACATGATGGAGCCGCTGACGAAGCGGATGGCCGTCCGCGGCAGCGGCGCCATCGTGAACATCGTCGGGCAGGGGGGGCGGCGCGCCAGCACGATGCACATTGCCGGCGGTTCGGCAAACGCGGCCCTGATGCTGGCGACGGTCGGCATGGCGCAGGCCTTTGCAGCGCGCGGCGTGCGGGTCAACGCGATCAATCCGGGGATGACGCGCACCACCCGGGTCGACGAAGGACTCGATGCCGAGGCCCGCGCTACCGGGCGCAGCCGCGAGGAACTGCTCGCTGCGTCGATCGCGCGGATCCCCATGGGCCGGATGGCCGAGCCGGCCGAGATCGCCGATGTCGTGCTCTTCCTGGCATCGGCGCGCGCCTCCTACGTGTCGGGCGCGATCATTCCGATGGATGGTTGCGCAAGCTCGGTCATCTGAGCGCAACGAGCGTCGATGACTCGCGGCGTGCTGCTGGTCGCCACCGATTTCTCCGACGATGCGCTCAGCGCGGGCGAGCGCGCCCTCGCCGTGTCCACGCTGCTCGCGGCGCCGGTCGAGCTTGTGCACGTGGTGAGCGACTCCTGGCTCGATGCGCTCGGCTTGCGGCTCGGCGTGCGCGACACCGCCGAGCGGGTGCGCGCCGAGGCGGCGGTCGCGCTGGCGCGCCAGGCCGAGTCGATGCGCAGCGATGCGTGGCGCGCAGGACCGCGCAAGGGCTGCGGCGACAGGCACAGCCATGGCGGTGCCGACCGCGATCGCCTGGCCGAGGTGACGGTCAGCCTGCTCGAGGGTGCCGTCGTCGAGACAGTCGCCAGGCGGGCGATGGATGCGGCTCTGCTGATCGTGGGCGCCCACGGCGAGCGCCCGTTTCGCGACGCGGCGCTCGGCAGCACCGGCGAGCGGCTGGTCCGGCGCAGCCGCCGGCCAGTGCTGGTGACCCGACGCGAGACAAAGTTGCGTGGCGATGGCGAGCCGGGCCTGGGCGCAGGCCCCTGGCCGCAGGTCCTTGTCGGCATGGACTTCTCGCCTTACGCGGCCCCGGCGCTGCAATGGGCCGGGCGGCTCGCCGCCGGCGCACCGATCGAGGTGCTGCATGCCTTCGAGGCGCCCTTCGAGAGCAAACTGCGCCTGGCTGGCGTGGAGCGGGAGGAAATCATGCGCTTGCGTGCGGGTGTGCGCGAAACCGCAGTGGAGCGCTTGCAGGCGCTGGTGCGCGCCAGCGGCCTGCCTGAGGCACAGGTGCGAGTGTCGGCCGTTCACGGTTACGCGCCTCACCTGATCGTCGATCGCGCGCGCGAACTCGATGCTGGCCTCATCGTCATCGGCAAGCATGGCGAGGCCCGGCTCGAGGATCTCCTGCTCGGCAGCGTTGCGCTGCACGTGCTGGCACAGGCGGGCTGCGATGTGCTGGTCGTGCAGACGCCTGCGGCGAGCGGCTCGAACGCACCGCCACCGCAGGCGGCCAGCCCTGATGTAAGCTCCTGAGACAAAGCTCATTCGAGGAGATGGAGAATGGCACTGCCCGGACGTTTGGCTCCGTTTGCTGTAGCGATGGGAGTCCTTGCATTGGGTGTCTCCGCGTGGGGTCCTGCCTTGGGCGCCGACACGATCAGGATTGCGATTGCGGGTCCGATGACCGGGGCGCTTACGCAGTACGGCGACATGGTCAAGGCTGGCGCGTTGACCGCCATCGAACAGATCAATGCCGCCGGTGGCGCCGACGGCCACAAGTTCGAGGCGGTGATCATGGACGACGCCTGCGAGCCCAAGCAGGCGGTGGCGATCGCCAACAGGATCGTGAGCGAGGGTATCAAGTACGTGGTCGGCCATGTCTGCTCGGGATCCACGATCCCGGCGGCCGACATCTATGAAAACGAGGGCGTGCTGATGATCACGCCCTCGGCCACCGCGCCGCAACTGACCGACGGCAAGAAGCACACGATGATCTTTCGCACGATCGGGCGCGACGACCAGCAAGGTCCGGCGGCTGCGAAGTACATCATCGACAAGATCAAGCCGAAGAAGGTTGCCGTGCTGCACGACAAGCAGTCGTACGGCCAGGGCATCGCCACCGCGGTGAAGAACGACCTGGAGGCCGCAAAGATCCCCGTCGTCATCTTCGAAGGCATCAACGCCGGCGACAGCGACTACTCCGCGGTTATCACGAAACTGAAATCCCAGGGCGTGGACTTCGTGTACTTCGGCGGCTACCACCCCGAGATGGGTCTGCTGCTGCGCCAGGCACGCGAGCAGGGGCTCAAGGCGCAGTTCATGGGCCCGGAGGGCGTCGGCAACCCGGACATCACGGCGATTGCCGGCCCGGCCTCCGAAGGCATGCTGGTCACGCTGCCCGCTGACTTCTCCGAGGACCCGTCCAACGCGGCCGTGGTCAAGGCCTTCAAGGACAACAAGCGCGAAGCCAACGGGGCGTTCCAGATGCCGGCGTATTCGGCGGTGAAGATCATCGCCGACGGGATCGCGGGTGCCAAGACCGCCGATCCGGTCAAGGTTGCCGCCTGGCTTCACAACCACAGCTTCGACACGCCGATCGGCAAGGTCCAATACGATGCCAAGGGCGACCTGAAGTCGTTCAAGTTCGTCGTCTACACCTGGCACAAGGACGCCACCAAGACTGCGGCGCAGTAAACGCACCTCGCCGCAACGCCCCCGCCGTCAGCGCCGCGCCGCATCCCTGCGTCGCGCGTTGCCGAGCGGGCGGTGCGGGTTCCTGAACGTCGGCCTGCCTTCCGGGTGCAGCCTCCATGTCCGATGTGCTTCCGCAGTTCGTCCAGCAACTCGTCAACGGGCTGAGCCTTGGTGCGATCTACGCCCTGATCGCTATCGGCTACACGATGGTGTACGGCATCATCGGCATGATCAACTTCGCGCATGGCGAGATCTACATGATCGGCGCCTACGTTGGCCTGGTCACGCTGACCGCCATCGGCGCGCAAAGCGGGTTGCCTCTGCCGCTGATCCTGGGCGCCGCGCTGCTCATGTCGCTCGTCGTCACCGCCGCCTTTGGCCTGGCGATCGAGCGAGTGGCCTATCGGCCACTGCGTGGCAGCCCGCGCCTGGTGCCGCTGATCTCGGCGATCGGCATGTCGATCTTCCTGCAAAACTACGTTGCGCTCGGGCAGGGCGCGCGCGACGTGCCGGTGCCGGTGCTGGTCTCCGGCGCGTTCGAATTCCGGATGGGCAGTGAATTCGACGTCACGGTTCCGTATTCGCGCATGCTGATCGTGGGCGTAACCGTGGTGCTGATGATCGCGCTCACCTTGTACATTCGCCACTCGCGCATGGGCCGCGCCTGCCGCGCCTGCTCGCAGGACATGCGGATGGCCAACCTGCTGGGCATCGACACCGATCGGGTGATCGCCTTCACCTTCATCCTGGGCGCGATGCTGGCCGCCGTCGGCGGCGTGCTGATCGGCCTGAGCATCGGCAAGCTCAACCCGTTCATCGGCTTCATCGCCGGGATCAAGGCGTTCACGGCCGCCGTGCTCGGCGGCATCGGCAGCATCCCGGGCGCCATGCTCGGTGGCGTGTTGCTCGGCCTGGCGGAGACCTTCGCGGCGGGCTACATGCCTTCCGAGTACAAGGATGTGGTCGCGTTCGGCCTGCTGGTGCTGATCCTGCTTTTCCGACCGACTGGCTTGCTGGGCAAGCCGGACCTGGAAAAAGTGTAATGGGCAAGACGATCAAGAGCGCGGTGACCGCGGCGCTTCTCACTGCCGTCCTGGTGGTGCCGATCTTCGGGCTGCAATTGCAGCGCCAAAGCTACAGGATCGTCCTGCAGACGAACTGGCGGCCGGTGCTGCTCGCGGTCGGCGCGGTGTTCCTGTTCCAGTTGCTGCGTCCGGTGCTCGCGCGCGCGCTCGCTCGCGCCTCGGCCCGGATCGAACTTCGCGCCCTGCCGGCGTTACGCCCGGCCCAGCAACGTGCTGCACTGCTGGTGCTGCTGGCGATCGGGCTGGTCTGGCCTTTTCTCGGCTCGCGCGGTGCGGTCGACGTCGCCACCCTCGCATTGATCTATGTCGTGCTCGGGCTTGGTCTGAACATCGTGGTGGGCTTTGCGGGCCTCCTCGATCTCGGTTATGTAGCTTTCTACGCGGTGGGCGGCTACACCTATGCGCTGCTCAACCAGTACTTCGGCCTGAGCTTCTGGGAATGCGTGCCTTTGTCGGCGGGCATGGCGGCTTTGTTCGGGTTCCTGCTCGGTTTTCCGGTGTTGCGCCTGCGTGGCGATTACCTTGCGATCGTCACCCTGGGATTCGGCGAAATCATCCGGCTGCTGTTGAACAACCTGACCTTTCTCACCGGCGGACCGGACGGCGTATCGGGGATTCCCAAGCCGACCCTGTTCGGCCTGCAGATGACGCGCACCGCCAGCACCCCGGGCGGGCGCACCTTCCATGAACTGCTCGGCCTGCCCTACGAGGGCGGGCACATGGTCGTTTTCCTGTACCTCGTTGCGTTGGTTTTGGCCATGTTCACGCTCTTTGTGTCGAACCGGCTGATCCGGATGCCGATCGGGCGCGCCTGGGAGGCCTTGCGCGACGACGAGATCGCCTGCCGCTCGCTGGGCCTGAACCCGACGCGAATCAAGTTGTCAGCCTTCACCCTGGGGGCAACCTTCGCCGGGCTCGCCGGCAGCTTCTTCGCTGCCCGGCAAGGCCTGGTCACGCCTGAATCCTTCACCTTCATCGAATCGGCGCTGATCCTGGCCGTCGTGGTGCTGGGCGGCATGGGCTCGCAACTCGGCGTGATCCTCGCCGCGGTGTTCCTGACCGTCCTGCCGGAGGTGGCACGCGGGTTTGCCGAGTACCGGATGTTGCTGTTCGGCCTCGTCATGGTGCTGATGATGATCTGGCGTCCGCAGGGACTGCTGCCGGCGGTGCGTCCGCACGTCGTGCTACCCGAGCCACGCACCGAAGGCGATCCATTGCGATGAGCGCCGCGCCCCTGCTCGAGGTGTCTGCGCTGAGCATGCGCTTCGGCGGCCTGCTGGCGGTCGACCGGGTCGGTTTTGAAGTCCGGGACCGGGAAGTCTTCGCCATTATCGGTCCGAACGGCGCCGGCAAGACGACCGTCTTCAATTGCGTGGGCGGGTTCTATCGGCCGAGCGCCGGCCAGGTGCTCCTGGGCGGCGAAAGCATCGGCGGGTTGCCCACGCACGTCATCGCGCTGCAGGGGCTCGTGCGCACCTTCCAGAACGTGCGTCTGTTCAAGTCGCTCACGGTGGTCGAGAACCTGCTCGTGGCCCAGCACCGCCGCCTGCGCACCGGCCTGGTCTCCGGGCTGCTCGCGACCCCCGCCTATCAGCGCTCCGAGCGCGAGGCGCTCGAGCGCGCTGCCTTCTGGCTCGATCTGGTCGGGTTGCGGGAACTGGCGAACCGGGAAGCCGGCAACCTGGCTTACGGCCACCAGCGGCGACTCGAAATCGCCCGCTGCATGATCACGCAGCCGCGCCTGTTGATGCTCGATGAGCCGGCCGCCGGCCTGAACCCGAACGAAAAGCACGACCTGCAAAGGCTCATCGACCGGCTGCGTCATGAACATGGCGTGGCGGTCCTGCTGATCGAGCACGACATGAGTCTCGTGATGGGCATCTCCGACCGGATCCTCGTGATGGAGCAGGGCCGCCCGATCGCCACCGGCGTTCCCGACGAGGTGCGCAGCGACGAGCGGGTCATCAGGGCCTACCTCGGAGAGGGCTGATGCTGCGCTTCGAGCAGGTCCACACTCACTACGGCGCCATCGAGGCGCTACGCGGTGTCACGATCGAAGTCCGGGAAGGCGAGATCGTGACCCTCATCGGCTCCAACGGCGCGGGCAAGACCACCCTCCTCATGACCGCCTGCGGCTCGCCGCGTGCCTCCGCCGGCCGGGTTCTCTTCGAAGGCGAAGACATCACCCAGCGCCCCACGCACGAGATCATGCGCCGCGGCCTGGCCGTCTCGCCGGAAGGGCGGCGGGTCTTTCCGGACCTCACGGTCCTCGAGAATCTGCAGATGGGCGCCTTCTTCGCATCGCGCGAGGAAATCGCCGGGCGCATTGCGCATGTGTTCGGCCTTTTTCCGAGACTCGAAGAGCGCAGCTCGCAACCGGCCGGCACCATGTCGGGCGGTGAGCAGCAGATGCTCGCCATCGGGCGCGCGCTGATGAGCAAGCCGCGCCTGTTGCTGCTCGACGAGCCGACCCTGGGCCTGGCGCCGCTCATCATCGCGCAGATCTTCGACATCATCCGGACGATCCGCGACGAAGGCATCACGGTCTTCCTGGTCGAGCAAAACGCCAACAAGGCGCTCGGAGTGGCCGATCGCGGCTACGTGCTGGAGAACGGGCGGGTGGTGCTCGCCGATACGGGCTCCCGGCTGCTGGCGAACGACGCGGTCCGCAAAGCCTACCTGGGCGGGTGAGGCGGCGGCGAGGCGAGGTACGCCGCGCCCCGAGCCCTCGTGGCGATCAGTCTTCGTAGCGCGACAGGGCCAGCGTGCAGTTGGTGCCACCGAAACCGAAGCTGTTCGAGAGAATCGTCCGGTGTTTGACGTCGTCGATGCGCTGGCGGGCGATCGATGCTCGGAGCAACGAAGTCGTGCTTCATCATGAGCAGGCTGTAGATCGTTTCCTGCACGCCGGTGGCGCCCAGCGAATGGCCGGTCATCGACTTCGTGGAGGAGATGTAAGGCATGTCCTGCGGTGCGTCGTTGAACACGGCGCGGATTGCGTTCAACTCGGTAATGTCCCCGACCGTTGTGCTGGTGCCGTGGCTATTGATGTAAGTCACCGGCAATTCGATCGTTCGCAAGGCGCTGCGCATGCACCGCTCAGCGCCCTCTCCGCTGGGCGCAACCATGTCGGCGCCATCCGAGGTGGCGCCGTAGCCGGTGATTTCACCGTAGATCTTCGCGCCGCGGGCACGCGCATGCTCGAGTTCTTCGAGCACCACCACGCCGCCGCCGCCGGCGATGACGAAGCCGTCACGGTTGGCATCGTAGGGGCGGGAAGCCCTTTCGGGGCACTCGTTATATTTCGAGGACAGGGCGCCCATCGCGTCGAACAGCACCGAAAGCGTCCAGTCGAGTTCTTCGCCGCCACCGGCGAACATCACGTCCTGCTTGCCCCACTGGATCAGTTCGGTCGCATTGCCGATGCAGTGCGCCGAAGTCGAGCAGGCCGACGAGATCGTGTAATTGACGCCCTTGATCCGGAAGTTCGTTGCCGCTGTTGCCGAGGTTGTGGAAGACATGCAGCGCGGCACCATGTACGGGCCGACGCGCTTCGGCCCTCTTTCCCGGGTGATCGCCGCCGCCTCGACCTGGTTGCGCGTGGAAGGGCCGCCCGAGCCGACGATGATTCCGGTGCGCTCGTTCACCACGTCGCTCGCCTCCAGGCCCGCGTCGGCGATCGCCTGCTCCATTGACAGATGCAGGTAAGCGGCGCCGTCGCCCATGAAGCGCTTCAACTTGCGGTCGATCGCTGCATCCAGATCGACGGCAGGGCGGCCGGCGACCTGACTACGGAAGCCGAGCTCGGCGTATTCGGGAACGGCTGTGATCCCCGAGCGACCCTCGCGCAAGGAGCGCAGGACTTCGTCCTGGGTCGAACCGATGCAGGAAATGACGCCAAGGCCGGTAACGACCACGCGCCGCGTCTTGATTGTCTCTGTCATTGCTTCACGTTTCCTTGCTGGTAATCCTCCGGGCAGCGGCCCGATCTTGCCCTTCAGAGCGCGTGCGGATTCCCGAACAGCCCGACCTGCAGATCCGCAGCGTCATAAATGACGATGCCATCGACCGCGACCTGGCCATCGGCCACGCCGAGCACTAGCTTGCGGCTGATGATGCGCTTGATGTCGAGGCTGTACTTCACGAGCCGCGCATCAGGCAGAACCTGTCCGGTGAACTTCAGTTGCCCCAGGCCGAGCGCGCGACCGGACCCCGGCGCTCCGGTCCACCCCAGGAAAAAGCCGAGCAGTTGCCACAGTGAATCGAGGCCGAGGCAGCCGGGCATCACCGGGTCGCCTTCGAAGTGGCACTTGAAGAACCACAGATCGGGGTCGATGTCGAACTCGGCTTTCAGGAATCCCTTGCCGTAGGTGCCTCCGGTGGCGGAGATTTCGGTGATCCGGTCGAACATCAGCATCGGTGGCAATGGCAGCTTCGCGTTGCCCGGGCCGAACAGCTGGCCGTGCGCGCACTCGATCAGTTCATCGTACCGGTAGCTCGATTGCGGTTTGAAGCTCATTTCCCTGATGACGCCGGTTCTCTTCATTTGCGATGCCCTTGTCGCGGGGTTCCGCGGATATCATCGTTCGCATGATACGGACCCGCACGCGAGCTGATGCATCCGAGGCCCATGGGTGCTATATATGGTGGCATCATGCCGCTGAACAGAGGGGTTGCCATGCGCAGGATGAACTACATTTTTGTTGCCGCGTTCGCTGCGTGCGCCTCGCTCGCCAGCGCCGCCGAGCCGTCGGTGACCATCACCTCTCCGACCAACGGTGAGAAGCTCGACGCCATGGCGCAGACCCGCGTAGCCTACGAGGTGGTCCCCGGGCCGAACGGCGATCACGTCCATCTCTACGTCGACGGCAAGGAGGTTGCGATCCTGCGGCAACTGAAGGGCGCCCATACGCTGGAAACGATGTCGACAGGCGCTCATGATATATGCATCAAGGTCGTGAACAAGGCGCATACGCCTATCGGTGTAGAGAAATGCGTCAAGGTCGACGTACAGTAGAGCCCGCCCGGCGCTGACCCGCGATGGACTGGCAGAACTTCGGTTATGCGGCCGTCCAGGTCGCCCACAACTTCGGGGCGGCCTCGGTGGTCGGTGCGCCGTTCTTCGCGTTGTGGCCGACACGGGAGGCTCCCGGCCTGCTGCGCCCGCTCGCCTGGCTCGCACTGGTCGGCTGGATCGTCCAAGCCGCATCAGGAGCGGGTTTCGGGATCGTAAGCTTTTATTGGTACGGCCACCTCCCGGATATCCACGGTATTGCCATCGCCGCGCTGCTCATCAAGATCGCCTGCGCCGCTGCCGGCTTCGTGCTTGCCGTCGGATACCTCTTCGCTGCCCGTGGCTGGAGTGAAACCCGTCGGCGCAAGTCCTGGGGCCTGCTCCTTGTCTTTGGCGCCATCGCCCTGACGGCGGCGGCCTTCCTGCGCTGGTTCTCGTGAGCGGCGAGCCCGGCGGGCAACGAAGCGCAAACCCTGTGCAAGCCTGGGCCTGCAAGGCCGATCAGCCGATTGCGTACATGCAACGCACCCGCGACTGGTATCTGGCGCTCGGCTACGCCAACGCGTATGTCTGGGCCCACTATCTCGAGGTGCCGTTCCAGCCTTTGCGCAAACCACTTTCCTGCAGCCGGGTCACGATCATCACTACCGCGGCGCCCTTCCGGCCGGAACTGGGACCGCAGGGACCAGGCGCGCCGTACAACGCTGCGGCAAAGTTCTACAAGGTGTATTCCCTCGACACCGACGAGGATCCGGATCTCCGGATTACGCATGTGAGTATCGATCGCGACCATGCCGGCATGGATGACTCGGGCGCCTGGTTTCCACTGCCGGCGCTGCGCGAGGCAGTGCGCGCCGGGCGCGTGGGCGAGCTGGCTGCGCGCTTTCACGGTGCGCCGACCAACCGCAGCCAGCGCCATACGATCGAGATCGACGCGCCGGAGATTCTGGCACGCTGCCTGGCCGACGGGGTGGACGCGGCGATCCTCGTGCCGAACTGTCCGGTCTGCCATCAGACGGTCTCGCTTGTCGCCCGTCATCTCGAGCGCAACGGAATCGCAACCGTGATCATGGGTTGCGCCCGGGACGTGGTCGAGCACTGTGGTGTGCCGCGTCTGCTGTTCACCGATTTTCCACTCGGCAACGCCGCGGGCCGACCACACGACCGCGCCTCGCAGGCGCAAGCACTCGAACTTGCCTTGAAAATCCTCGAGTCGGCACCCGCCGCGCGCACCACCGTGCAATCGCCCCGGCGCTGGCGCGACAGCGCCGACTGGAAGCTCGACTATTGCAACACCGCGCGGCTCGCCTCCGCTGATGTGGTCCGGTTGCGCGACGAGAACGATCGGGCAAAGGCGCTCGCGAAACTGGTTTCCCGATGAATGCGTCGCACGCATCGGCCCTCGGTCCGCGCTCGGGAGCGCATCAATGGACGCGGTGATCCTGCTCGCGCACGGCGCGCGAAGCGAGCGCTGGGCGCAGCCGTTCGAAGCGATCCGGGATCTGCTCGTCGCCCGCCAGCCCGGATTGCCGGTCAGCCTTGCCTTCCTCGAGTTCATGCAGCCCGATTTCGCCGCCGCATGCGATCGGCTGGCGACCGCCGGGGCTGCCCGTATCGTGGTATGCCCACTGTTTCTCGGGGTTGGAGGGCACGTCGCGCGCGACATCCCCCTGCTGATCGAGACGGCTCGCGAACGCTGGCCTGCGGTGACGATCCACGCTACGCCCACGCTTGGTGAAGACCGCGGTTTGCTTCTCGCCATCGCCGACGCCTGCGAGCAGCACCTGGGCGTTGCGCCGCCGCGGGCGGACCCGGGCTGAGCGCCGGTCAGGCTTGGCGCAGCACGGCGAGGCCTGCCTGCGGCATCAGTAGTGAATGCAACTCGACGACCGTGCCAACGACGATCAGGCTCGGCGTTTTCAGCCTGGCGTCGCGCACCCGGGGCGCGAGCGTGGCGAGCGTGCCCGTTACGACGCGTTGCGCCGGGGTCGTGGCGGCATGGACAACGGCCGCCGGCGTCGTTGCCGGCATGCCATGCGCGGTCAATTCGCGGCAGATGATTTCCAGGGCGCCCAGGCCCATGTAGATGACGAGCGTCTGGCGCGGGCGTGCCAGGCTCGCCCAGTCGAGGTCCACCGTGCCGTTGCGCAGATGCCCCGTGGCCAGCAGCACCGTCTGCGCATGATCCCGGTGAGACAGCGGAATGCCGGTCGCTGCCGCCATGCCGGCCGCAGCGGTCACGCCCGGCACGATTTCGGTAACGATGCCGTGCGCCACCAGTTCCTGCATCTCCTCGCCACCGCGGCCAAAGATGAACGGATCCCCACCCTTGAGCCGAACGACCTGGAGGCCTTCTTGTGCGAGATCCACCAGGAGTCGATTGATCTGCGACTGTGGCAAGGCGTGCCTGCCGGCTTCCTTGCCAGCGTAGATCCGGGCGGCAGCGGGCCGGGCCAGCTCGAGGATTCCTTCGCCGACCAGGTGGTCGTACACGATGGCGTCGGCCTCGCCGATCCGGCGCGCCGCACGCAGGGTCAGCAATTCGGGGTCGCCCGGACCGGCGCCGACCAGGCTTACACGGCCCGTTGCGGGGCGCAAACCGCCGCCGTGACAGCCGGTGAATCGCTCGAGTGCTTCAGGTGAGCGCGTGGTAGCCGTTGCGGGCGCACGAGCGAGGAGCTGCACAGCCATTGATCTGATCCTTTGCCAGCCGTCCGATCGGCGCCTGGCAATGACGAGGGTCGATCGGATTCGAAGGCAATTAGACGTCAGAACAGGCCCGGGTGGCGCGCGCCGCATCGATGGCAAGCGCCCCTTCCTTGATTGCGGTCAAACGGGCGGTCGAAGCCATGGGGCATCCTGCAGCCTCTGCAAGGAGCCGGTAACGCCTTGAAATTTTTCCCGATGATTGTCACGGCAACGCTTACCGCCGCCGCAGTGCCGGCGGCGGGCGCGCAACCCGCCCCTGAGCGAGCGCATGAGCTGGTGCGCTTGGTCCGGCAGGATTGCGGCGCCTGCCATGGATTGAGCCTCACCGGCGGGTTGGGACCGGCGCTACTGCCGGCCGCCCTGGCGAACAAGCCCTTTGAGTCACTGGTTGCCGCCGTTCTGGACGGTCGCCCGGGGTCGGCGATGCCCGGCTGGAGCCGCTTCATGAACAAGGGCGAAGCCGAATGGGTGGTGCGCCAGCTTGTGCAAGGCTTTCCGGAATTGCCCGGCGAGGCGCGCCGATGAAGACGTCTCGCGTGGCTGCCGCAATCATCTTCGCGATATGCCTGGCAGGCTGTGCGCAATTCGACGCGTCCTCGCGCGGCAGCGCCGATCCCGGCACGGCGGGCGGCGGGGGCGATCTTGCAACGGCGGTGCGCGGCGCCGCCGATCCCGGCATATCGGTACGCGGCACCGGTGATCTCGGTGTCGTCATCGAGCGCGCCAGCGGGCAGCTGAGCATCGTGGAGACGTCAGGTCGCAGTGCGCTCGCGCAGGTGAGCGGCCTTGGCGATCTGTCGCACGCCTCGGTCGTCTTCTCGCGCGACGGGCGCTACGCCTACGTGTTCGGTCGCGACGGAGGCCTGAGCAAGGTTGATCTGCTGGCTGCGACGATCGTCAGACGTGTCGTACAGGCGGGGAACTCGATCGGCGGCGCAATCTCGCAGGACGGGCGCATCGTCGTCGCGCAGAACTACGAGCCGGGCGGTATCAAGGCTTTCGACTCCGCCACCCTCGAGTTGCTCGCCGACGTGCCGGCGCAGTATGGCAACGAGGGCAAGCGCTCGAAAGTGGTCGGCCTGGCAGATCTGCCTGGCAACCGCTTTGCCTATGCCTTGTTCGACGCCGGCGAGATCCGGGTCACCGATCTGTCCGATCCGGCGCATCCGGTCACCCAACGCTATCCCGCGGGGCGCCAGCCTTACGACGGCCTCGTAACGCCCGACGGGCGTTACTACATCGCCGGGCTGTTCGGCGAGGACGGGCTGTCGCTGCTGGACCTGTGGCAGCCCGAGCAGGGCGTGCGCCGCATCCTGTCCGGTTACGGCCGCGGGCAACAGCCTTTGCCGGTATACAAGATGCCGCATTTGCGCGGCTGGGCGATCGCCGGCGGCCGCGCCTACCTGCCGGCGATCGGGCGCCACGAGGTGCTGGTGGTCGACACCCGGGACTGGCAGGAAGTGGGCCGCGTCCCTGTGAAGAGCCAGCCGGTGTTCGTCATGGCCCGGCCAGACGGGCGCGAGGTCTGGGTGAACTTCGCCTTCCCGGATAACGGCTGGGTCCAGGTGATCGATACGCTGCAGAACCATGTCATCGATACGCTGCAACCCGGGCGCGCGGTGTTGCACATGGAGTTCACGCCGAAGGGCGAGGCGGTGTGGGTGTCATCGCGCGACGACCACAAGGTTGTTGTCTACGATACGCGCACTCGCCAGCCGCTCGCCACGGTCCCGGTAGACAGCCCCAGCGGCATCTTCTTCACCAGTCGCGCGACTCGCACCGGCTTCTGAACGCCATGCCTCGCACAGCCGTTCTTCCGGCCGGCACCGACGCCGCCCGCTTTCGCCTGCTCAACGACTGGCAGCGCGGATTCCCGCTCGAGTCGCGGCCGTTTGCGGTGCTCGGCGCACAAGTAGGCCTGGATGAGGAAGCGGTCGTTGCGGCTTACCGGAACTGGCTCGGCAGCGGCGTCGTGAGCCGCATCGGGGCGGTGTTCGCGCCGCGCCGCCTCGGTGCCGGCGCGCTTATTGCGCTCGCCGTGCCGCCCGCCCGGCTCACCGAGGTTGCCGCGCGGGTCAGCGCGGAACCCGGCGTGAATCACAACTACGAGCGCGAGCACCGCTTCAATCTCTGGTTCGTCATGGCAGCCGCGAGCGCCGAAGGGCTGAAGCGGACGGTCGCTGATATCGAATCCGCCACCGGTTGCCTGGCGATCGTGTTGCCGCTGCTGGAGGAATATCACATCGATCTGGGCTTCGATCTGGCGGGAGCCGCGCCCGCCGGCGCGGCGCGTCGCGCTGCGCCGCCGCCCGAGACTGGTCCAGCGCCCGACGCCCGGCCGCTGTCGGCGATCGAGCGGGGTGTGCTCGGCGCCCTGCAGGAAGGCCTGCCGCTGCTCGCCCAGCCCTACGCCGAGTTCGGCCGCGCAATGGGAGCCAGCGAGCACAGGGTGTTCGAGACCATTGAGCGCGCGCTGGCCGACGGGCTGATCCGCCGGTTCGGCGTGGTCGTGCGGCATCGCGAACTGGGCATCGGCGCCAACGCGATGTGCGTCTGGGATGTGCCCGACGAACAGGTCGGCGCAATCGGCAGGCGCCTGGCGACCGAGTCGGCCATCACGCTGTGCTATCGCCGACCGCGTGCCCTGCCGCGGTGGCGATACAACCTGTTTTGCATGATCCACGGCAGCGCCCGGGAAGCGGTGCTCGCCGCCCGTGATGACATCGCACGCCACCTCGACCTCGATTCGTGGCCCCATGCGGTGCTCTTCAGCGGACGGCGCTTCAAGCAGGTCGGTTCGCGCTACCTGTCCAATTGCGCGCCGACCCACGAGAACGCCTTCGATGCACGCTGACCTCCAGACAATCGACGAAACCGATCGTCGCCTGATCAACGCATTGCAGGGTGGATTTCCGCTGCTCGAACGGCCCTACGCGGCGGTGGGCGAGGCGCTGGGGCTGGCCGAGGACGAGGTCATCGCGCGCCTGCATCGTCTGCTCGACGCACGGGTGTTGACCCGCTTCGGGCCGATGTTCCACGTCGAGCGCATGGGGGGCGCTTTCTGCCTGGCCGCCATCGCCGTGCCGAAGGACGACTGGGCGCGCGTCGTCGAGACCGTGAACGCCTTCCCGGAGGTCGCACACAACTATCGGCGCGAGCATCTGCTGAACATGTGGTTCGTGCTCGCCACCGAAACGCCGGCTGCGATCGAAGAGGCCGCCGCCCGGATCGAGGCGGCGACGGGTCTGTCCGTACTGCGCTTTCCGAAGGAGCGCGAATTCTTCGTCGGCCTGAGGATCGAGGCGTGATGGACGAACTCGATCGACGCATTGTCCTCGCCACCCAGGGTGGCCTGCCGCTGGTCGCGCGTCCCTATGCGCAGGTGGCTTCCCGGGTTGGCACGAGCGAAGCCGAGGTGCGCGATCGCCTGCGCGAGATGCTTGCGCGCGGTGCCGTGCGCCGGATCGGTGCCGTGCCCAATCACTATGCGCTCGGCTACACCGCGAACGCGATGAGCGTCTGGAACATCGACGATACGCGAGTCGACGACGTGGGCGAGCGCGTCGGTGAGCTCGAGTTCGTGACCCATTGCTATCGCCGGCCGCGCCGCCTGCCCGATTGGCCCTACAACCTGTTCGCGATGGTGCACGCAACCAGTCGTGCTGCGGCACAGGCACAGGTCGCCGCGATCGCGGCCCTGCTCGATCATGAATTCCCCGGCGTCTGCCGCGCAGGCGACGTCCTGTTTTCGAACGGCATCCTGAAGAAGACCGGGCTTCGGCTCGCAGGATGAACTCTGAAGGCTGAAAGCCATGTTTCGCATCTCCAGTTTTATCCGGGAACTCGATACACCCACGCCGGTCGCCCCGCGTCGTAATCCGCCGGGGCCGGTGGTGATCTGGAACCTGATCCGGCGCTGCAACCTGACCTGCAAGCACTGCTATTCGATCTCGGCTGATACCGATTTTCCCGGCGAGTTGTCCACGCCCGAGGTATTCCGGGTCATGGACGACCTGAAGGCCGCCCACGTGCCGGTCCTGATCCTGTCGGGCGGCGAACCGTTGATGCGCCCCGATATTTTCAGCATCGCGCGGCGCGCAAAGGAGCAGGGCTTCTATGTCGGGCTTTCGAGCAACGGTACCTTGATCGACGAGACCAATATCGATGCGATTGCGACGATGGGTTTCGACTACGTGGGCGTGAGCCTCGACGGCATCGCCGACACGCACGATCGCTTTCGCCGCAAGGTCGGCGCCTTCGACGCATCGCTGGCCGGCATCAGGCTGTGCCTGGCGCGCGGCATCAAGGTCGGCGTGCGCTATACGATGACCGAGGACAATGCCCACGATCTGGTGCCGCTGCTGCGACTGGTCGAGGACGAAGGCATCGACAAATTTTACTTCTCGCATCTGAACTATGCCGGCCGCGGCAACAAGCATCGGGCCAGGGATGCGCGCCACCGCACCACGCGCGAAGCAATGGAGTTGTTGTTCGAAACCTGCCTGGGGTTGCACCAGCGCGGGATCGCGAAGGAGTTCGTCACCGGCAATAACGACGCCGATGGCGTTTTCATGCTGCACTGGGTGCGGCGCCGTTTCCCGGAGCGCGCCGACCACATCGAGGCGAAGCTGCGGCAATGGGGCGGCAACGCAAGTGGCGTCAACGTGGCGAACATCGACAACCTCGGCGTCGTCCATCCCGACACGATGTGCGGGACGCTGCGGCGTTTGCAGCTATCTCGATATCTGCAACGGCAATTCGCGTGTCCGCGCCCAGCAGATCACCGGCGATACCTGGGCCGAAGATCCGGCCTGCTACCTCGAGGATGATGAGATCGGCGTAACGCCCGCTGACTACGGCGCCGAGCGGGTGGTGACCACCCCGTGGGTGCATGTGAGCCGGTTCAACCGGGCACCTGCGTGAAATCGCAAGTAGAACGAGGCGCGTGCGTGCAATCGCAAGTACAACCGGGCGCGTGCAGGAGACGGGTTGGTCGCCGCCTGCCGGGGCCGGCGCTCGCCCTGATCCTCGCGATCCTGCTGCCCGCCGCTGCGGCGCTCGCCCAGTCCCCGGACGGCGGCCGCGCTACGGCAGCGCTCTATCAGCGGCACTGCGCCGAGTGCCACGGCGTGGACCGCCTGGGCGGTATGGGTCCGGCACTGCTGCCCGAGAATCTCGCGCGGCTGCGAAAGACCGAAGCCGCTGCAGCGATCGGAAACGGCCGACCAGCCACCCAGATGCCCGCCTTCGGCGCCGAGCTTAAAAAAGACGAGATCGCGGCGCTGGTCGACTGGATCTACACCCCGGTCGTGCCGGCGCCGCGCTGGACCGATGCCGATATCCGGGCCTCGCGCGTGCAGCAGGTCGATCCCGCAACACTCCCCGCCAAGCCGGTATTCGACGCCGACCCGCTGAACCTGTTCCTCGTCGTAGAAGCCGGCGATCACCACGTGAGCGTCCTCGATGGCGACCGACTCGAGCCGATCCATCGCTTCGCGTCGCGCTTCGCGCTGCATGGCGGGCCGAAGTTCGCCGAGAACGGCCGCTTCGTGTTTTTCGGCTCGCGCGACGGTTGGGTGACCAAGTTCGATCTGTGGAGCCTGCAGGTCGTGGCCGAGGTGAGGGCAGGCATCAACACCCGCAACGTTGCCGTATCGCCCGACGGCCGTCACGTGGCAGTGGCGAACTACCTGCCTCATACGCTGGTGCTGCTCGATGGCGAGTTGAACCTGCAAAAGTCGATCGCAGTCAGCGGCAGCGGCAGCGCAAGTGGCAGTGGCGCAGGGCAGAGCTCGCGCGTCTCTGCGGTCTACGATGCCGCGCCGCGCCAGTCCTTCATTGCTGCGCTCAAGGATGTGCCCGAGTTGTGGGAGATCAGCTACGCAGGTGTGCCGCAAACCGCGGGCTGGCCGGCGCCTCGGCGCACCCGGCTTGCCGACGTGCTCGACGATTTCTTCTTTACCCCCGACTACTCGAAGCTGATCGGCGCCTCCCGCGAAGGCACCGGGCAAGTCGTCGATCTCGACGCGGGCAGCAAGGTGGCCGACCTTCCCCTGGCAGGCATGCCGCATCTGGGCTCGGGCATTACATGGAAAAGGGGAGGGCGCACGGTGATGGCCAGCACCAACCTGAAGACCGCAGAAGTCACGGTGATTGACCTGGCCGACTGGGCGGTGGTGAAACGGATCCCGACTCGCGGCCCTGGTTTTTTCCTGCGCAGTCACGAAGCGAGTCGCTATGCCTTCGTGGATTCGATGATGAACCCCGAGACGCGGCACATCCTGCAGGTGATCGACAAACAGACCTTGGAGGTGGTGAAGGAGATTGTCGGCGAGCCAGGCAAGACCCTCGCACACGTCGAATTCACCCGCGACGGCCGCTATGCGCTGGCCAGCGTTTCGGACGATGACGGCGCCATTGTCGTCTACGACGCCCGCACGCTCGAGGAAGTGAAGCGGCTGCCGATGAGAAAGCCGGTGGGCAAGTACAACGTCTGGAACAAGATCAATCGCGATGAAGGCACGAGCCACTGAGGGCCGGCGTCCAACGCGGTTAGACAAGCGCGCCACACCCCGCCGCACCTGATCCGCAGGCAGGCCGCGGCGCCTGATGTCGCGGGTCGCGGCACCCGATGCTGCCGCGGCGCTTCCCGCCGGCCGATGAAACCGGTCTACTTGCTGGCGCCGCTCTTGTCGGTCGCGCTGCCCTTATCGGTCGCGTTACCCTTGTCCGCCGCGCTTTCGCTCTTGTCCGATTCTTTGGCCTTTTCGACCGCCCGCTTCATCTTGTCGGCCTCTTCGTTGGTCTTGTCGTCACTGAGCCCCTCGCTCATGTAGTTGTTGGCCTGGCCGGCCATCGGCATCGACTGCTTTTCCTGGGCAGGCGTGAGCTCGCCTTTCGGATTCGTTGCGGCGGAGTCCTGACCGGAGCCTTTGCTGTCGCTGTTGCTGTTGCTCGCGGCCGGGCTGGCCGGCAACGGATGGGCCGTGGCCGCCGGTGCGCCGGTCGTCGTGCTCCCGGCGGCGGCTGACCCGTCGGTGGTGCTTGGCGGGGCACTGGCGCTCCCCGCAGGTGCTGCGGCCGTGGCACCGGGCGAGGTCACTGGCGCGCTTTCGGTTCCCTGCCCCTTCGCCTGCGCGGTCGCGTCGGGAGTCACAGCCGCGCCGGCAGAGCTGCCCGGTGCCTTGGAAGTGTTCGCTGCCGTCGCGGCGCTCGCAGTGGCGGGCGTGCCCGGTGCCGCAGAGGTGCCTGGAGCCGCGGACGTGCTTGGAGTTGGCGGCGTGCTGGGCGCTTCGGAACGGTTGCAGGCGGCCAGCGCCAGCGGCAGCAAAAACGGGAGAACAAAACGCACTGTCATGGGGTCTCCTGCGAATAATCACGCATTATTTACGGCAACGCCGCCGCCCGAGCCTGGGTCAAAAGAAAAGCGGGCATCGGTGCCCGCCGATGTTTACCTGCTTTTGCCGACTTCGCGGCCCACGACCCCGCCCACGGCCGCCCCGCCTACCGTGCCGAGTACGCCTCCCCCGAGTACGTTACCGGCGGCGCCGCCGACCACGGCACCGCCGACAGTGCCCTTGTCGGCGCCCGACATGCTGTCCCAGGTCGAGCACCCGGAGGCCGCCAGTGCGGCCGCGGACAATGCAAGAATCGCGATATATTTCATGACTGCAAATCTCCAGGGTGAGAGCGGCCGTTCTCCGCTGTCGGCTTGTGCAAGCAAGCCGCGTGCCCGAGCCGGTTGTGGGTGCGCGACCATGCCGAAGCGCGCAGGCAGAGCAAGGCACGGTAATTGCTGGTGCGCGTACCTGCGCCATAGCGCAGGCACGCCTCTTGCCAAGCGAGGTGGCCTGCGCGAAATGGCACAGCATTGATCTACCGATGTCTCCTCCCGTCCGTTGCGACGGACTTGAGCCCCCGCTGCGCGGGGGTTTTTTTATACAGTTGCTGGCCGACGGCAAGGACATCGGCGACACGCCGCCCCGGAGCCCCACGCAAAATCCGGCTGCTGGCTGCCTCATGCCGGCTATCATCGCGTGATGCCACCGTTCATACAGGGCCTGATCGCCGCCAACGTCATCGGCTTCGTCCTCGAGATGATGTTCGGGAACGCCGTCTTCCTGTGGTTCGCGCTGTGGCCCGGTGCGGGCTGGGGAGCTTTGCCCTGGGCTGCGCCGTGGCAGTTGGTGAGCTACAGCTTTCTGCACGGCGGCCTGACCCACCTGGCGTTCAACATGTTCGCGCTGTGGATGTTCGGCAGCGATCTGGAGCGCGTGTGGGGCGCGCGCCGCACTGGCATCGCCTACTTCCTCAGCGTGGTTACCGGAGCGCTGGCTCAGGTTCTGGTGGGCTCGGCCACCGGCGGCGCTGGCGGCCCGGTGGTGGGCGCCTCGGCGGGCGTGTTCGGCATCCTGCTCGCCTATGCGCTGGTTTTTCCGAACCGCGTGATCATGCCCCTGTTTCCGCCGATCCCGATGCCCTCGCGAGTGTTCGTGCTGCTCTATGCGGTGATCGAACTCGGCCTGGGCGTGACCGGAACGCAATCGGGGGTCGCCCACTTCGCCCATCTGGGCGGGCTGCTCGGCGGCTGGCTGGTCTACCAGTTCGGCAGCGCTCGGCCGGGGAGTTGGCGCGGGCGCCGCTGAGCCGGCAGCGTGGCCGATTGACGTCGTTGCCGCGATCGGTCAATCTTTCGCGTGGTGAGGACTCGAGATCGAGCCGACGGCGGATGCGCTCGACGGGCCGGCGTGACAGCTGGCAGCGCGCTCAAACAATACCCCGGGAGGAGGCCCTCATGAATGTGACCGCCGCACGGACTTGTGCGCGGCGCCGCGCCGCATGGCGCGCGACCCGCAGATGGCGACGAGCCCGAAGCGGCGGCGCCGCGAGCGAATGCCGCCGCTCGTCGTCCTGTGCGACATCTCCGGATCGATGGATCGCTACTCCCGCATCATGCTGCATTATGCCCACGCACTGATGCGCCAGCATCGCCGCATGCGCGTTTTCACCTTTGGCACCCGGCTCACCGAGATCACGCGTCATCTTCGCTTCGCGATGTCGACGAAGCGGCCCGCCTGTCGCGCTCGGCGCGCGAGAGCGTCTGGCTCAATCCGCTGCTGCGCTTCGATGGCTTCGAACCCAGGGCAGCCGGCATCCGGGCCCTCCTGCCGCATGTCGCTCGATTCTTGCCGGTGCACAATCTGCGAAGCCTCGATGATCTTGCCGCCGCCATGGCGCAGGCGCCGCAGCACCGATCAGGCGCCCGCCCTTGGACGGAGAAGTTCAGATGGAAATAAGTGGCAGCCAGACCATTACGGCTTCGGTGGATCGAACGTGGCAGGCGCTGAACGATCCGCAGGTCCTGAAGGCCTGCATCCCGGGATGCGAGTCGATCGAGCCCGTGGGCGACGACAACTGGGTCATCTCGATGAATGTGCGGATCGGACCGGTGTCAGCGCGCTTCAAGGGCCGGCTCGGTCTGTCGAATATCAATCGACCGAGTGCGTACACAATCGCGTTCGAGGGGCAGGGCGGCGCAGCCTTTGCGCGTGGATCGGCCGACGTGAAACTGACTGCTGCCGAGCCGAGCGCCGTGGCCGAACAGAGCACGGTGACCGCACAGAGCACGGTGACCGCACAGAGTACCCCGATGGAGCCGCTCACCCTGTTGGAGTACGAGGTCGACGCACAGGTAGGCGGCAAGATCGCGCAGGTCGGCGCGCGCCTCGTCAGCTCGGCCAGCAGGAAGCTCGCTGACGATTTCTTCAAGCGCTTCAACGAGCAGGTGGCGGTGGGAGACAGCGATGGATAGCCTCGACATGCAGGTCCTGACGCAGGCGCGCGACTGGCTGCAGGCCGGCCACGCGGTCTGGCTCGTCACCGTGATCGAGACCTGGGGATCGGCGCCTCGCCCGCCCGGCGCCCTGCTCGTGCTGCGCGAAGACGGACTCGTGGTCGGGTCGGTATCGGGCGGCTGTGTCGAAGACGATCTGATCGATCGTATCCGCCACGGCGCGCGGGTCGACCGTCCTTCGCTTGTAACCTACGGTGTGAGCCGCGAAGAGGCGGCTCGTTTCGGCCTGCCATGCGGCGGCACCCTGCAATTGGTGCAGGAGCCCTTGCACGAAACCGGCTGGATCGACGAGGTCCTCGCGCGTTGCGCCCGCCACGAACTGGTCACGCGCACCCTCGACGTGCGGACGGGTGAGATCCTCCTGGAGGCCGCCACCCGGCGCGATTCGTTCGCCTGCGACGGTCGCATCGTGCGGCATGTCTACGGCCCGCGCTGGCGTTTACTGATCATCGGGGCTGGGCAGTTGTCTCGCGTGGTCGCCGATATCGCCAAGGTGGCCGACTTCGAGGTCACCTGCTGCGATCCACGCGAGGAATACCACCTGACATGGGAAGTGCCGGGCACTCATTTCACTCGCGCGATGCCCGATGACGCCGTGCTCGCCATGCAACTCGATGCGCACTCGGCGGTGGTGGCTCTCACCCACGATCCGAAGCTCGACGACCTGGCGCTGCTCGAGGCCCTGAAGTCGCCGGCATTCTACGTTGGAGCGCTCGGTTCGCGCGCCAATACTGCCCGCCGCAAGGAACGACTCGCGCTCTTCGACCTGAGCCAATCGGAAATCGGGGCGCTGCACGGACCGATCGGATTCGACATCGGCAGCCGAACGCCTGCGGAGATTGCGATCGCGATCCTCGCCGAACTCGTGGCGGTAAAGAACGGCGTCGAGTTGCGCCAGAAGAAACCCGGGCAGGCGCGAGAGGTGCGTGAGGTGCGCGAAACCTGACGGCAGCAGACGAGCGCGCGCTCGCCCGGCGCCCAATGAAGGGGCCACCCGGCGCTCAGCGCTCAGCGCTCGATAACGCGATCGATCACCACCCGGACATCGTGGCTGCCGAGGGCGATCGACTCGATCCGGCCCTCGAGGTCACCCGGTTGCGGTGTTGCGTTGCCTGCCCTGGAGATGCGCGCAATGACATCGAAGCGCTCGTAGGCGGACATGAGCAAGCCCGGCGCCATCGCCCGGCTGTCATCGAGTGCGAAGGAAGCCGGCCAACCGGCGGCATTGGTGCGCTGGATGGCAAGCGGCATGGCCGGGCCATCGCTGGCGCGCGCGAAAACGAACAGGGTGTCAACCGGTGACACTCTGGCCGCGAGCCGATCCACCATGGTGACGGTGCCTCGAATCGCGGCGGCGGGCTCCGCACTCTGCAGGGGCCCCGGCTGATCGATCGACGGGTGGCCCGCCGGCATGCCCGCCGGCTGCCCGTTCGCCGGGTGCCCAGTCGGCATCACGGCCGCTGGCTGCGGCGCTGCGCTAATCTGTCCGATCAGCCCCTGCAGCCGGCGCTGCATCGGCGATTGCGCGGGAATCAGCTCCGATAGACGCGTCCAGTTGCGAGCCGCCTCCTGGCGGTTGCCAGCATGCATGGCGGCAGCGCCGGCCAGCGCCAGCGCGTTCAGGTTGTCCGGGTCGATGGTGAGCGCCCGGCGGATCAGCGCCTGAGGTTCGCCGGAGAAATCGCGGTCATGGGCAGCCGATAGCGTGTTGGCGTATTCGATCAGCAGGTCGGCGTTACCGGGTGCGAGCGCCGAGGACTTCGCGTATGCCAGCACGGCTTCCTGCAGCCGGCCGAGGCTCGCGTAGGAGCGCGCCAGGAGCAGCCAGCCTTCCGCGTCGCTATCATCGTTCGCAAGCCGTGCTGCGAGCGTCTCGGCCATGGCCGATGTGCGCGCCTGTTCGATGGGATCGGCGAGGCTTGCCAGGGCGCCCGACGGAGTCGCCGGCGCAGACTGTGGTCGCAGCGTGGAGTATGCGGCGGCGGTTGCGAGTGCCAATCCGCTGACGATCACGAGCGCCAGGATGACGCGGCGCATTCTGGCGGCAGGCCGCTGGCTGGTCGAATCCGGCATCGCGCTATCGCTCATTGTGTGCGGTTGAGGGACGTGGGGATGAGGGAGGGCGCCTCGCCCCCTGCGTCGCCACCCAGCTCGTAGACCCAGAAGCCCCCGGTCTGGTAGACAAGAGTAGTGCCGGCGACGGCGCCCTGGTTGTTGCCCACGAAAGGCAGCAGGCGCGCGGCGAGGCTCTCGCCGGAAGTCAGATCGGTCAGTGCGATCACTCGCACCCGCTTGTCGTCCGGATGCATGATGGTATAGGCGGTATAGCCATGCTCGTTGAGCCAGGCGTGGGCGCTGCGCACCATGCCGTGAACGTCTCCGGTGGCCGGAAATTCCCGAAAGGCGATACCGATCTTGTCGGGCGCGAGCTGGCCCAGCAGGATCATGTCGCGCACGTGCACGGCGAGCACGGCCGGACGCCCGCCGGCGAGCGCCTGCAACTCGGCGACGCCGGTTTTCTCGTCGGACAACAGCGCATGGACGAAGCGGCCGAAGTCGGCACGGCCCAACTCATCGGGCTGCGACTTCCAGAACTCGGCTTCGATCGCTTCGGCGCTCGGTTGGGCGTTGCGCCACTGGGTGGGCACGAAAAGCGGCACGCCGAGGTTCTCGTTGAAGGCGACATCGACCCCGGAGAGCATTTTCAGGGCGCGCGAGTGGTCCCACCATGCCAGCAGCAGACCTTCGGAGGGCAAGTGGCGCTCGAGTACCGGGGCGAGCTCGGCGACTTCCTTCGCGCTCGGCAGCACTTTCAGGAACGGCTCGTCTACCCGCGCTTGCCAGTTGACCAGCACGGGACCCGACTTCGACTCCGCCACTTCGAGTTCTGCCAGCGGTGTGCCGCTGTCACCGGCCATCACGGTCGCTCGACGCACAGTGACGCCTTGCCCGGACAGCGACGCCAGTGGCCCCAGCTCCACCGGTGCGATCGCCTCGCCCAACACGTAGCGGTACGCGGGTGGCTCGTGAGCGCTCGACCACCACAGCGCGCCCGCCGTGCCGAGTGCCGCCAGCCCGGCAATCACCGCGCCGAGCGCGGTGGTGCGCTGCCAGCGGGGGCCGGTGCGGCTCATCCGATGCTGTGTCACGGTGCTTGCGCTCCCGAGGTGGAAGATGGATCGATCGGGTTATTGGGGTTCAGGTTCATCGTCTGGCGGTTTTCGCCGCAGCGAAATCAGGCCACCGAACACCAGTCCGCCTCCGAGCAGCGCGAGAGCCCCGCTCGCCGAGCGTCGATCGAGAGACCACAGCGCGAGCGAGGCGCCGCCGCGGTTATCGAAGCCAGTCGTCTTCTCGCCCTGTTGCGGATTGCTCGTGCCGGCGGGTTTGTCGTTGGCGCCGGACGGTTTGTCGTTCGTGCTCGCAGGGTGGTCTTTCGCGCTTCCGGTCCTGTTTCCTTCGAGCTTGTCCACCCGGTCCTTCAGCCCGGCCATTTCGCGCAGCTTGGTGTCCTGCTCGTTGATGAAGATCTGGTCCTTGATCAGGGGCGACCAGCCACCGGTGTAGGACCAGCCCCCCGGATTGACGTGCTGCAGCCCCTTCATGTACTGCGTCACGTGCTGCTCCCACATCTCGGTGAAGGTCCGGTCGACCATCGTCGGGTTGTTGCCCTTCGAGATGAACAGCGAATAAAAGCCACCGGCCGCATCCTTCTCCGGCTCGGGAGGTGCCGGCCGGTTGGTCTTCTGCCCGACCATCAGTTTGTCGTCATAGAGCTTCTGCACCACCTTGCGGGTCGCTTCGACGATATCCGTGCCCTGCTTCACGCCGGTGTCGATCATGTCGAGATAGGTGGCTGCGAAGCGCGGCGAATGGCAATGCGAGCAGGTTCCCTGCCACTGCGTCTTGCGCTCCTTGAACCAGGGATCGTCGAGGTTGTCGGCGATTTCCTTGAGCGGCAGAAAGCCCCAGCGCACCTTGCGCACCAGGTTGTGGGTAAATTCACCCTTGTACTCGAAATGACAGAACTGGCAGGTCGGCGCTGTCATGCCGCCCTTGTCCTGGGCATCGGCGAGTCGTGCATCCCAGTTCCACTCGTGGCCGAGGGTCTGGTAGACGGTGCCGTGCTTGGAGAGCAGGTACTGCTCGAACTCGTTGTGATCGACGCCGTTGTGGCAGGTGGCACAGGCCTGAGGTTTGCGCGAATCGACGGTTGAGAACTGGTGGCGCGTGTGACAGGTGTCGCACTTGGTCTGGTTCACATGGCACAGGACACAGGCGCTCGCGGCTTCCCGGTTTTCCATCGCAGCCCAGGTGGCGAGTTCGACCGTCGCCATGAAGTCGACGGCATGTGACGGATGGCCGTTCGGCCACTGCTTCTGCGGCCAGATCAGCGTGTCGCGCTCGGACTCGGCTTCGGCGAACTGACGCACGTGGCAAGTGCCGCAGACCGCCCGATCAGGCAGTCTCAGGTCCGTGGCGTGGTTGCCCTCGGCCTTACCCACGCCCATGTGGCAGTCGATGCACGACACGTCTTTCAACGCCTTGCCCTGCGCCAGCAGGCTCTGCGATTGGAGGTTGCCTTCGACTTCCTTGATGATGTCCTTCTTGTAGCCGCGCACATCGGAATCCGGCAAGGCGCGGATCGAATCGAGATTGGCGTGCACGCTCTTTTGCCAGGACACCACCCAGCCGTGAGTCACGCCGGTGTGACAGGCAATACATTGGTCGCGTGACACTTGCAGATCGAGAGCCGGCGGCTTGTAGAAGAGCGTGGGGGCGTAGTACTGATCCATCGGGATCGGCTCCCACCACTTGGCAAGCTTGCCCTTGGTGAGTTCGGCGCGATAGCGCTCGGCGACGGCGTCGAAGAGTTCCTTGGGAGTGGCATCGCGGCTGAGTTTGAGCGCGCTCAATTGCTCGTCTGGAACGGAATCCCAGATCCGCGCCGAGGCGGGGAACTGCACCGCCAGCAGCAACACCATGGAAACAACAAGACCGGTGATGCTGCTGCGCATGACGTTCCCCTGCATGATGGCCGCTCGTGTGGCCATTAACTCAGAGAAGCGCGCGCCGTTCTAGAGCCACAGCCTGCTGAAACGATGGTGCCAACGTTCTTCATCGGGGCAGCGTGACCGGCGTGGCGCATCGCGCTACAGTAGCGGCAACCGCTTCAACCGACCTATCCGGGATGCACAGTTTGCTGCAGGGCATGGCCCGCTATCACGCCTGGGCCAGCGATCGCCTGAACACCGCATTGATTTGCGTGCCGCCCGCCGTGTTGGCGCGGCGCTTTGATTTTCTCGCAGGCAGTATCGGCGACACGCTCGCGCGCCTTGTCGAGGCCGACCGGCTCTGGTGTGCGCGCGTCGCGCACGGCGGGGTCGTGCAGGGCGACGTGCGGCGCCGCGTGCGGCGCGATGCGGCCAGCGGGATCGCGGCCGCGCAGGATGCGGCGCGAACGACACGAGGCGCCCGCGACGATCCAGGCGATCCAGGCGATCCAGGCGATCCAGGCGATCCAGGCGATCCAGGCGATCCAGGCGATCCAGGCGACGGAAGCGCCACAGCCGGGTGGAGCGATCTGGTCGAGCAGGCGCGGCGCTGGTCGCCGCTGATCGATTCTCTCGATGCCGGGCTTTCCTGCGGCGAGCTGACATTCGGGGGCACGCGCGGCGCAGCCCATCGCTTTCCGCTGGCAGCGTGCGTGCTGCTCGTGTTCACCCAGGCGACCCATCATCGAGGGCAACTCTGCGCGGCGCTGGTTGCCGCAGGCTTCGAAGCGCCGGATCTCGATCTGTGGCGGATGCTCACCGAAGGCGGCTGGCCGTCCGCGCGGGAGCCTGCACTTCAGGACGCCGGGGCAGGGGTCCAGGGGGCCGCCGGGGTCCGGGACGCCTGCGTAGAGGCCGCGCTCGATGCCTGGGAGGATGCCGGGATCCGCGGGCTGTGCGCCGAGGGGCGCTGGGAAGTAGCAATCGGGGCGATGCAGTCGATCGATCTTCGCCCGGGGAGCGGCGCTCCTCGAGTGCAGCCAGCCGGCAGGCGCTGATTATTCCGGGCGCTCGCCCAACACCAGGTATTCGAGCAAGGCCTTTTGCACGTGCAGCCGGTTTTCGGCTTCGTCCCAGACGACCGATTGGGGTCCGTCCATGACTTCGGCGTCGACCTCCTCGCCACGATGGGCGGGCAGGCAATGCATGAACAGCGCGTCGGGAGTCGCCACGCCCATCATTTCGACGTCGACTCGCCAGTCGGCGAAGGCCTTGCGGCGTTCTTCGTTCTCCGATTCGAAACCCATGCTGGTCCAGACATCGGTGGTGACCAGGTGCGCGCCCTTGCACGCCTGCATCGGATCGGCGAATTGCTCGAAGTGGCTGGTGCCAAACAGGCCCGCGCGCTCCGGTTCGACTTCGTAGCCCGGCGGGGTCGATACATGCACGTTGAAGCCGAGCACCTCCGCGGCCTGCAGCCAGGTGTTGCAGACGTTGTTCGAATCGCCGATCCAGGCCACGGTCTTGCCGGCGATCGGCCCGCGGTGCTCGATGAAGGTGAAGATGTCGGCCAGGATCTGGCAGGGATGATATTCGTTGGTCAGGCCGTTGATCAGCGGCACCCGGGAGTTCGTCGCGAAGCGCTCCACCACGTCTTGCTCGAAAGTGCGGATCATCACGATGTCGCACATCCGGGAGATCACCTGGCCGGCGTCTTCGACGGGCTCGCCGCGACCGAGTTGCGAATCGCGAGTGTTCAGGTAGATGGCAGCGCCGCCCAGCTGCTGCATGCCTGCCTCGAAGGACAGCCGGGTACGGGTGCTGGCCTTCTCGAAAATCATCACCAGGGTGCGATCGGCCAGCGGATGGTAGCGCTCGTAGCGCTTGAAGCGCTCCTTGATGAGACGCGCGCGCTCGAACACGTGCTCGAACTCGGCACGTGAAAAATCGTTGAACTGAAGAAAGTGCTTGATCGCCATGGCTGCGTTCCGTACCCCGGTTGCGTGCCTCGTTCGGTGCCTCAGGCAGCTCGAGCTTGCGAGCGGCCGGGCAATTCGCGAATCAGCGGCACCAGTCGTTCGACCAGGATCCGGGCATGATCGCGGGTGAAGATGAGCGGCGGCAGCAGTCGCACCACCCGATCGGCGGTCACATTCAGGACGAGCCCGGCGGCCAGCGCGGAGCCGACCAGGTCGTTGCACGGACGGTCGAGTTCGATGCCGATCATCAGGCCCTGGCCACGCACTTCGACAAGCCCGTGGTTCGGGCCGATTTCGCTGCGCAGCGCATCCATCAGCCAGTCACCGACCTCGGTGGCGTTCTGCAGGAGGCCGTCTTGTTCCACGGTGGCGATGGTGACCAGGCCGGCGCGCATCGCCAGCGGATTTCCGCCGAAAGTCGTGCCGTGGTTACCGGGCTGCAAGACCTCGGCTGCCGCGCCGCGCGCCACTACCGCGCCGATCGGAACGCCCGAACCGAGCCCCTTGGCAAGCGGCATCACGTCGGCCTTGATGTCGGCCCATTGGTGCGCAAACCATCTGCCGGTGCGCCCGGTGCCACACTGGACTTCGTCGATCATGAGTAGCCAGCTGCGCTCATCGCACAGGCGCCGGGCATCGCGCAGCCAGGCGGCGCCGACCGGATTGATGCCGCCTTCACCCTGGATCGCCTCGACGAACACCGCGGTCACGTTCGGGCGTTCTTCGGCTACCCGGCGCAAGGCCTCGATGTCGTTCAGGGGAATCCGCACGAAGCCTTCGACCAGCGGCTCGAAGCCCTTCTGGATTTTTTCGTTGCCGGTTGCCGACAAGGTGGCCAGCGAGCGACCGTGGAAGGCCTTGTCAAATACCACGATCTCGGGCAACGCGATGCCGCGCTGATGACCGTATTTGCGCGCAATCTTGATTGCGGCCTCGTTGGCCTCGAGTCCCGAGTTGCAGAAGAACACGTTGGTCATTCCCGACAGCTCGACCAGCTTTGCAGCGAGCTCGGTTTGCAGCGGAATCTCGAACAGGTTCGAGCTGTGGATGATCTGGCTCACCTGCTCGCGCAAGGCAGCGGTCAATTTCGGATGGTTATGGCCGAGGGTGTTCACCGCGATGCCCGACAGGCAGTCGAGATACCGGCGCCCGTCGGTATCGAAGAGCCAGGCACCATCGCCGTGACTGAATGCCACGGGCTGCCGGGCATAGGTGTTCATCAGCGGAGAGCTTGCGGCCATCGTCGGGTCCCTGTCGATCGTGCGATTGTTCGTTGGTTCGCGTCGACGATTCCCGTTATTGTTCGCCGCCGCACTGCGTGATTGAATTGTAGGGGAAAGGGTGCAGCCGGCCAACGCGACGCCGACCGGCGCTACAATCGAAACCCTGGCGCGTACCGCAATCGGTGCTTCCTGATCGCTGGGTGGCAATAATTAAAACGAGGAGATATCGGGATGGATCGTCGTTACCTGCTCAAAGCCGGCGCCGCCGGCTCCGCCGTGCTGGCTGCACCGTTCGTGATCACGCGTGCCGATGACCGTACTGCCTGTGCCTGGCCCGATCAGCTCGCCCGACGATAAGCGTCCCGAGTTCCGGATCGCCGTATTCGGGCCCGCCGCGCAGTTTCGCAAGCTGCTCGAGGTCGTTTTGCGCCATGCGCGGCGCAATCGCTACCATTTCACCCTCGCCCGATCGCACGGGCCCGGCAGGTTCGATATCGCGCTGGTCGACATGACCGCAAGCGGCAGCGCGCACCTGGCCGCGACTCTTACCCGCGTGGTGGATCGCGACGCAGTGATCCGTGTCGGCCGGCGAGCCGACCCCTTGCGCCAGCGAGACGATCTGCTGGTTCAAGGCTTCGTGGCGCAGGTGCTGTTCGCCCTGAACCGGGTGGTCGATCAGCATCTGACGCGGGGCCGTGAAGTAACCGAGCGGGCGGGCAGTGTGCCGGGGCTGGTCATTTCGGAGCGCGGCATGCCGCGCAGGCCACGGGTGCTGGTGGTGGACCATAACCCCACCGCCCGGCGGCAGTTGGGCGCTGCTCTCAATCAGATGGGGATCGACAGCGAGGCGGTCAGCACTGCGCACGACGCGCTCGATCGACTGGCGCGGCGGCGTTTCGAACTCGTCCTGGTCGACGTGGTGATGCCGGACATGGACGGTTATCGCCTGACGCGGTTGATCAAGAAGAACCGGTCATTGCGAGGCATGCCGGTGGTGATCCTGACTGCGCGTTGCGCGCCGTTCGATCTCGCGCGAGGCGCACTGGCCGGATGCAACAGCTACCTGGTGAAGCCGGTCGCCTTGCAGTCGCTGCGCGAGACAGTCATGCGCCATTTGCGTCGGGTCGTTCGGCGCGGCAATGGCCGAACGCCGAGTTTCGCCTGAACCGGTCTCGCCTCGAAATCGGTTCCCGGCGCTGCGTTCCCGGCGCTCAGTTCTTGACCCGGTTCCGGTACTCAGCGGTGCGAGTGTCGATCTCGATCCGGTCGCCGATTTCGACGAAGGCGGGCACCGGAAGCTCGAAGCCGGTGGGCTTGATCCGGGCCGGTTTCATGACCTTGCCCGAGGTGTCGCCCTTCACGGCAGGTTCGGTGTACTCGACCTCGCGCACCACCGAGTTGGGCAATTCGACAGCGATCGCCCGGCCCTCGTAGAAAGTAACTTCGCAGGGCATGCCGTCTTCGACGTAGTTCAGCGCGTCGCCCATGCTTTCGGCTTCGATCTCGTACTGGTTGTACTCGCCGTCCATGAAGACGTACATCGGGTCGGCAAAGTACGAGAAGGCGACTTCGCGCTTGTCGAGAACGACCACGTCGAACTTCTCGTCGGCCTTGTAGACAAGCTCTGTGCCGGAATTGTTGAGCAGATTCTTCAGCTTCATCTTGACAACGGCGGAACTGCGCCCGCCCTTGTTGTACTCGGCGCGCTGGATCACCATCGGATCCTTGCCGATCATCACCACGTTTCCGGTGCGAAGTTCCTGAGCGGTTTTCATCGATAAAATCCTGGGGGGTTGGCGCTGCTCGGTGCCCGCTGCTCCGGCTCCGAAAATACACCTTTGATTAGCCCTCTATTGTAACGCGTCAGATACCCATCGCGCGAGATTCAAGGCGAAATCTCGCTGGATGAGCAAGCTGTCGGTCCAGCGCCTGAAGGCGCGAGCGACCTCGGTGCGGCGTTTTTCCAGTGCATGCCATGCGGCTATCGGATCGCCGTCTCCCGACCAGGCGCGCATCATCGCTTCGATGGCTTCGATCGACCCGGTGGCTTCGGTCGCCGCGGTGGCTGCGGTGGCACCAGTGGCTTCCGCGCAAAGAATTGCTGAGCGCATTCGCTCGAGAAAGGCATTCAGCTTGACGATGTGCGTGCTCCCGTCCTGCGGATACGGCTGCCAGACGAATGGGCGCTGTGCCCAGTGTGCGCGGATCCAGGAATCCTCGCCGCGCACGAAGTTCAGGTCGGCAACTCGCAGCAACCGGTCGTAGTCGTCCTGGGTCACGAAGGGGATCCGTGCCAGCCGCAGGCTCCCGCGGCGCAGCGGCGGATCGCCGGTCGCAAGCGGTGCACCCGCAAAGCGCTCGACTGCCTGCACGGCCACTCCCTCGGGGACGACGACGAGCGTGGCGCTCGCCGCACTCGCGAGCGCCCCCAGCCAGGCGGTGACGGGCGCCTGCGCATAACAGAAAAGGGTGACAAGGCGCTCACCCGGGTGCGCCGTGAGCCCGCGTAGCTGCTGCAGCACCGCTGCGCGCTCGCCCTCGATAGAATCAATGCGCGCGAGCGCATCGCGTTCGCGCAGCAGCCCGCCGCTGGCCGACGTGAACCCCGGGCAGAAGAGGTACTGCACCGCGCCATCGGCCGGTTTCACGGAGGCAAGGCCGTGGCAGGCCTCGATCCAGGTTTCTGCGCTGAGGTATTCGAGATCGATCCAGAGAGGATGCACCGGCGCACCGGCGAGCGCGGCGCGCACCGCTGGCGGCGGCTCGCAGCCGAAGGCGGACACGATCACGTCGAATGAGCGATCGTTGGCCGGTGAAGTGCGCGCGCCGCTTGCGGCCGCCGATGCTGACAACCGAGGGTCGAGCGCGACGTCGCGAGCCGACGACGCCAGCGACACCCACGGCGCTGCGTCGAGCACTGTGCCGGGCGTCAGGATCGGTCCGCCGTTCGCCGGCCATCGGCGGACCTCGACGCCGCAGCGCTTGCCGGCAGGGCCAGCGAGGCGCTCGATGAGTTCGGGGCGGTTGATCAGGAGCGTGACCCGGGCATCGTGTTCGCGCGCGAGTTGGCGGGCAAGGCGCCAGCACACGCCGGCATCACCGTAGTTATCGATGACGCGACACAGGACCAACCAGCGCGTGCCGCCGGGCAGGGGACTCGGAATCGTCACCGAGGGCCCTCCTCAGTTGTCCTCGGGCCCGGTGTCGAACAGCGAGTCCAGTTTCTTTCGCGCGCCCTCGGTATGGGTGGGCCGGCTCGTCTCGGCGGGGTACTCCTCTGCGATGCGATCGGCGTAGAAACTTGCCGGGTTCGGCGAGGCGATCAGGCGCCGCCACACTTCTGCCTGCACCGATTTGAAGCGCTTCACGGAGCCGTCGGCAAACGCGATCTCGAGAATTCCTGCTGCCTCGTCGTAGCCTGCGCTCGTGAGGTTTCCCCCGCCGACCCTGCGTCTTTCCATGCTGGAGTTCCCCAAAGCCGTTGCGTACTCACCGCACCCTCGCGGCGCGGGTCCACCGCGCCGGTCAGCATGCAGCTTCGATGGTGCCGCGATTGCCCCCGGCAGTCCACCGCTACGGCGTGCAGGCCACTGGTCATCGTCACGAAGCGCACATCGTGGCCGCGCTCACGCAGCGAGCGCGCAAGCGATTCGGGCGCGGCTCCCAGCTCGAGTTCCGTGGGGCCGTTGCGGTTGCCCAGGTTGGGCATCGAGACGGCGGCCTGCGGTTCGATCGCGTCATCGAGAATCGTGATCAGGCTGCGCGCCACGTAGTTGACGATCGACGGCCCGCCTGGCGAACCGATCACCAGTTGCAGATCGCCGGTGGTGCGATCGAACACCAGCGTGGGCGACATCGAGCTGCGCGGTCGCTTGCCAGGTTGCACCCGGTTGGCAACCGGCGAACCGTTGCGCACCGGCGCGAACGAGAAGTCGGTCAACTGGTTGTTCAGGAGAAACCCGGCGACCATGATCCGGGAGCCGAACGCGCTCTCGATCGACGAGGTCATTGACACCGCATTGCCGCGCGCATCGACGATGGACAGGTGGGTGGTGGCGGGTTGCTCGAGGGAGATCGCACGCCCGTCGGCGCCGCCGGTATCCAGCATCGGCGTGCCCGGTGGCGCGGGCCTTACCATGTCGCGCTCGCCGATCAGCGCCGCGCGACCGGCCAGATATCGATCGCTCAGGAATGCCTCGGGGCCGCCCGGCAGCGCAACGAAAGCGGGATCGGCCACATATCGGTCGCGATCGGCGAAGACCAGCCGGCCCGCTTCGGCGAAGCGGTGCGCACCATCGGCATCCAGCGCGCCGTTGCGGTCGGCGAGGCGCACCGTGCCCAAGCGCCAGAGCTTCAACATCTGCCCGATCGCGATGCCGCCCGACGACGGTGGCGACATCCCGCACACCCGGTGACTGTCATGCTCGACACAGATCGCCTGCCGCTTCACCGGGCGATAGAACGCGAGATCGTATTCGCCGAGCAGGCCGGGGTTGTCCGGATCCGACTGCACTCGAGCGGCGATCTGGTGCGCAATCGGCCCGGCATGCAGGGCGAGACTGCCTTCGCGGGAAATCCGCGTCAGCGTGTCGGCCAACTGCAGGTTGCGCAGGCGATAGCCCACCGGTCGTGCCTCACCGTGCAGATCGTAGAACAGCGCGCGCGCCTGCGCGTCCCGGTGCAGGGCCGTTTCACCGGCGAGCAGGGCGTGCAGCCGCGGGCTGACGGCGAAGCCGGTGCGGGCCAGTGCGATCGCCGGCTCGAACAGTTTCGCCCAGGGCAGCCGGCCGCGCTCGCGATGGGCCTGTTCGAGCATGCGCAAGACTCCCGGCACGCCCACCGAGCGCCCGCCTACCACCGCGGCGAAAAAGGGCATCGGCTGGCCAGCGGCATCGAGAAACAGCGACTCGTCGGCCCTGGAGGGCGCCGTCTCGCGTCCGTCCCAGGCGTCGATGCGCCGGCTGGCGGCATCGAAATACAGCAGGAAAGCACCGCCGCCGATCCCCGACGATTGCGGCTCGACCAGCGTGAGCACCATCTGCGCGGCGATCGCTGCATCGAGCGCGCTGCCACCGGCGGCCAGCATCGCCCCTGCTGCGTCGCTGGCGTGGCGGTTGGCAGTGACGGCCATCCAGCCGCGGCCACGAACCGGCTCGCGGTGCAGGAAGCCGCTTGCGGCTTCGGGAGTGCTGCGGGCGGGGTCGGCAACTTGGGTAGCGACGGTGTCATGCGCCGATGCAGCGAGAGGCGTTGCAGCGATCGCCGCAAAAGCGAGCGCCAGTGCGCCGAGCGCGGCAAGCATCGAGGGTAGCGAAACGCAACGCAACAGCGCATCTTTACGCATTGAACCATCCTATAGTGATCGTCTTCGCCCGATCCGGAGCCATCCGCCCATGACCTCGATTGCCCAAACCGTTGCCGCCGTTGCGGCTCAGTCTGTCACCGCCGAATCGCTGATCGAGCAGGCGCGGGAACGGGCAGAGCGGGCCGAGGATCTGAATCCGATCGCGTATGCCGACTGGGAAGGCGCCCTGCAGGAAGCGCGCGAGCGCGACGCGCGGGTCCGCGCCGGCGTGCCCCTCGGGCGGCTGCACGGCGTGCCGATCTCGATCAAGGACCTTTTCAATGTGCGGGGCATGCCGACGCTTGCCGGAACCCACGCCCCGCTCGACGAGTTGCCGAAACAGGAAGCAAGCCTGGTGACGCGACTTCGCGAGGCCGGCGCGGTGATCTTTGCCAAGACGAACATGCACGAGATCGCGCTCGGCGCCACCGGCGAAAATCTCTGGACCGGCGACGTGAAGAATCCCTTCGATCCGGCGCGCCAGTCGGGCGGTTCGTCGAGCGGCGCCGGCGTGGCCGCGGCTACCGGGATCGGCCTGGCGGCGATCGGCAGCGACACCGGCGGATCGGTGAGGATCCCGGCCGCCTTCTGCGGGGTGGCCGGCTTCAAGCCCACCGTGGGGGCGATTGCGCTCGACGGCGCGCTGAATCTGTCGTGGACCTGTGATCACGCCGGCCCGCTCGCGCGCAGTGTCGACGACTGCGCGCGACTCTTCGAAGTCATGGCACAGCGCAGCGTCGCCCATGGTGCGGTGGCGCGGCACCCGCGCTTCGCAGTGCCGGCGCAATGGCTGCGAGGACGGCTGCAGGCGGCGGTGCGCGAGCATTTCGAACGGATGCTCGAGCGCCTGCGCGAGGCCGGCGCCGAGATGGTCGAAGTGCCGACTCCATTGCTGGCGCAGGCAATGTCGTTCTACACGCCCATCGTGCGCGCAGAAGGCGCGTGGGTGCACCGGCAGGCCCTCGCCGCAGGAGGCGAAGGCTTCTCCAGCCTCGTGCGCCCGGCGCTCGATGCCGGACTGAAGGTGTCGGCGATCGAGTACATCGACGGGCTGAAGGGCCGCGACCAGCTGCGCGCCGAACTGGATTCGATTCTTGCCGGCTGCAATGCAATGCTCACCCCGAGCTCCGGGGCGCTGCCGCCCTTGCGCGGCCAGCCGGACGTCCAGGTCGAGGGCGGCACGCTCCCGGTTCGCGAGGCCGTGCTTGGCCAGACGCTTGCGTTCTCGATGTGCGGGCTGCCCGCCTTGTCCGTGCCAGCCGGGCTGGTGCGCGATGCTTACGGGGCCGGAACCCCCGCGCTGCCGGCCGGGCTGCAACTGGTGGGCCGTTTCAATGGCGATGCGTCGCTCCTCGCAGTGGGTCGCTGGCTCGAGGCGCGGGTGGGCGAGGCGCCTGCGCCACCGGGCTTCTGAACGCGCCCCGCGCGCCGGCCACGCCGCTCGGCGCGCCACGGGAATCGAGAGGCGCCGAGCGAGTCGGCGGGCGGCTACCACGAACCGGCTACTTCCAGGCAAACGCAGGCTGCTCGAAATGGGCTACGCGCGTGGGCCGCCCAGCGATGCAGACTTCGCGAAACTGATACAGGATGGCCGCCGTGGGCGCGGCGATCCAGTGCTCGCCGACGGGCATGCGCAGCACCGGGTGCGCGCTATCGGCAATGTCCTCCAGGAACGGCGCGTCGCTGCGCAGGAACTCGGTGATCGGGATCCGGTGGATGCTCTCCACTTCGCCGGGATTGGGACTCAGTGCTCGCGCTCCTCCGGCCCAGACGACGACCGGAGTGATCGCGAAACCGGAGCGCGTGACGAAATCGTCGAGTCGCCCCAGCACGGCGCGCTCGTCGAGTTGCAGTGCCACTTCTTCGGCCAGTTCGCGGATGGCGGCGGCTTCGGCGGTCTCGTTCGCGTCGATCCGGCCGCCGGGAAGCGCCCACTGCCCTGCGTGGTTGCGCAATTGCGTGGAGCGACGTGTCAGGATCAGGGCTGCCTCGGTGCTCCAGGTGGCATGACGTGGAAAGCCGGGCAGTCCGGCGCCCGATCCTTCATCGACGATCGCCACGGCGACGGCCGCTGCTCGCTGCGCAGCGACGGTCAATTCCCGGACGGCAAAGCCGCGCAGATTCTCCTTGATGAGCGTTCGCAGATGCCTGTCGCACTGCACGATTTACGGCCCGTGGCCCGGTTCACCAGGCGTTGCGCAATTCCCGAAGCTTGAGGAATACGGTCTTCGCGTCCGGTTGTTCCGGCAAGTCCGGAAAGCCTTCGCGCAGCTTCGCGATCACGCTCGGGCTGGCCAGGCGAAAGAAGGTGTTGAACTGCTTTTCATCCGCGAGCGTGGTGACGCTCGAGCTTGCAGGATCGTGGCCGGCGACCTTTGGAAGCATGGTTGCGGCGGCGCCGTTGTCGGGCTCGCGCGACAAGGTGAACTTCAGGTTGCTCTCGATGTAGTCATGCCCGGGATAAACCTGCGTGTCGTCGGGGAGCCTGGCGAGCTGGTCCACGAAGGTGGTGTAGAGCTCGTTCGGATCGCCCCCGTTGTGGCAATTGCCCGCTCCGGCGTTGAACAGGGTGTCGCCCGAAAAGACCGCCGGCTGGTCCGTATAGGAGCGCAGGCAGATATGGCACATGGTGTGGCCGGGGGTGTCCATGCACTCCAGTTCGATGCGCTTGCCGACCGTGATCACGTCTCCGGCCTTCACTCCGCGGGCCACCCCGGGAATTCGTCCGGCGGCGCGGAAATGGGCGATTACCTTGGCCCCGGTGGCGGCGACCACGGCATCGTTGCCGCCGATATGGTCGAGGTGCTCGTGGGTGTTCAGGATCTGGGTGATCTGCCAGCCCCTGGCCTTGGCCGTTGCAAGACACTTCACATGGTCGAGCGGATCGATGGCGAGCGCCTCTCCAGTGTCGGGGCAGGCGATCAGGTAGTTGAAGTTACGGTAGGCGTTGCCGGTCCAGATGCGCTCGACAATCATTTGGCGTTCCCCTCGGTTGCTTTCCTGAAGTTCCGATTGTAGGAGTTCAGGAAAGCAACCCGGGGAAGCGCCGGGGAAGGCATTCAGGGCGACAGCCGTTTCAGCAGCGACGGCAGGCAGACTGCCTGGGTCAGCAAGGTCGCCAGGCTCTTGCCGCAGCGCTCACTCACCTGCTCGAACGCCACCCAGTCGAATCCATCCATCTCGGGTCGAAGCCGCCCACGAGCATCCCGAAAATGGGTGGTGCAAAGGCACTGGGAGGTGTCGATCCGGTCGATGAGCGCCGCGTACAGATAAAGATCCTTGCCGCGCATGTAGGCAAAGCGCCCAAGTTCGAGCAGTTGCCCCGCCGCGAACTCCAGGCCCGTTTCTTCGACCGTCTCGCGGATCGCAGTCTGGATCTCGGTTTCGCCGGCATCGCCGCCGCCCTTGGGGATATCCCAGCGCGAGGTGCCGGTCGCGTGACAAAGCAGCAACTCGCCATGTGCGTTGAGCACGAGAATGCCGCAACTGAGCGCGATGCCGGTCACCCGCCACCGGGCGCCGCGCTCGCGCCACTTGCGAGTTCGACTTTCATCGTTTGCGCCTCCATGCGAGCCGGGGTGGTACACCTATCGTACAGGCACCGCCATTCGGAGAATCGCCATGAGGATCGCAAGCTTCAATGTCAATGGAATCAAGGCGCGGCTGCCGCGGCTGCTCGAATGGCTGGCCGGCTCGGCCCCGGACATTGCTTGTCTGCAGGAGTTGAAGACCTCCGATGAGACCTTCCCGGAGGCTGCGATCCGGGATGCCGGCTACGGCGCCGTCTGGCACGGGCAAAAGGGCTTCAACGGGGTTGCGATCCTGGCCAGGGGCACCGATCCCACCGAGATCCGCCGCGGCTTTCCCGGTGACCTGCCCGACGCGCAGAGCCGGTATATCGAGGCGACCGTCGACGGGATGGTCGTCGCGTCGATCTATCTGCCCAATGGCAACCCTCAGCCGGGGCCGAAGTTCGACTACAAGCTCGCCTGGTTCGAAAGCCTGATCGAGCATGCCGAGAGCCTGCGCAGCCGCGATACCCCGGTCGTGCTCGCTGGCGACTATAACGTCGTGCCGACCGACGAGGTCTGCGACATCTACTCCACGCGGTCGTGGACGAAAGACGCGCTGCTGCAACCGGAAACCCGGGCGGCCTGGCGCCGCCTGCTCGATGCAGGCTGGACCGATGCCGTTCGCACCATTCATCCGGGTGTCCCGATGTACACCTTCTGGGACTACCTGCGCAATCGCTGGCCGCGCGATGCGGGGATGCGGATCGACCATCTTCTGTTGAACTCCGCGGCGGCCGCTCGCCTGGTTGATGCGGGCGTCGATCGCGACGTGCGCGGGTGCGAGAGGGCGAGCGACCATGCGCCAGCCTGGACCGTGCTCGGAGCCTAGCCGATCCGGCAAAGCGCAATGCAGGCACGGCGCCTGCTTCAGGACGGTCATGCCCGACCCTGCCGCTCATCCCGAGGATCCGCTTCGCCGCTATTCGGCAAAGCGCAACTTTGCCATCACGCCGGAGCCCAAGGCCGTGCGCGAAGACGCCGCGGACCGCTCGTTCGTCATCCAGAAGCATTGGGCATCGCGGCTGCACTACGACTTTCGCCTTGAACTCGACGGCGTGCTGCTCAGCTGGGCGGTTCCGAAGGGGCCGAGCCTCGATCCAAAGGACAAGCGGCTGGCGATTCACGTGGAGGACCACCCGGTCTCCTACGGCGGCTTCGAGGGCACCATCCCGGCCAGACAATACGGCGCGGGCGAGGTCATCGTCTGGGACCGCGGCCATTGGGATCCGGTGGGCGATCCGCGCGCTGGCATGGCGGCCGGAAAGCTCGTCTTCATGCTCCACGGCGAGAAGCTGGCCGGGCTGTGGGAACTGGTGCGTACCTCGAAGGCTGACGCCCGCCAGGAGCAGTGGCTCCTGTTCAAGAAGCGCGACGAGTGGGCGCGCCCGGTGGCGGACTACGACGTGATCTCGGCGCTTCCGGACAGCGTGATCGGGGAGCCCCTTGGGCTCCTGGAAGAACGGGAACCGCGAGCGCACGGCACTGCGCGGGCCGGCGCGGCCAGGCCGGGCTCTTCGCCGGCCGAAGCGGCTGGACCGATCTCTGCGCAGGCGGCGTCGGCTCGCCGGATCTCCGCCCCCGAGCTGCCGGGTGCCGCAAAGGCCGCGCTGCCCGCCGGGTTTTCTCCGCAGCTGGCGACCCTGGCCAAAGGTGTACCGGGTGCCGGTGAGTGGAGCTACGAACTGAAGCTCGATGGCTATCGCCTGCTGGCGCGCATCCGGCAAGGCAAGGTCAGGTTCTTCACCCGCAACGGCAACGACTGGACCGATAAATTGCCCACGCTCAAGGCGGCCGTCGAGACCCTGGGAATCCGTTCGGCCTGGCTGGATGGCGAGATCGTTGTATTCGATGACACTGCAACGCCGGACTTCAATGCCCTGCAGAATTCCTTCGACGCTGCCCGAACCGACGATATCGTCTACTTTCTCTTCGACGTGCCGTATTTTGAAGGCTACGACTTGCGGCCGGTTCAATTGCATCTCAGGCGGGCGCTGCTGCGGCAGATCCTCGAAGCCCATGACAGCGGCCCGCTGCGGTTCAGCGCCGATTTCATGGCCGACCCGGCCGATATTCTTCGCTCGGCATGCCAGATGCGGCTGGAGGGCATCATTGCCAAGCGGGTCGATGCGCCCTATGTCTCGCAGCGCACCGGCACCTGGCTGAAGCTCAAGTGCAGTGAAAGGCAGGAATTCGTCATCGCCGGCTTCACCGACCGCACTGGCGCCTCCGATGAAGTCGGTTCCATCGTCCTCGGCTACCACGATGACAGCGGCAGACTCAGGTCGGCGGGCAGTGTTGGCACCGGCTGGAATTCGACGACTGGCGCGCAGCTTCATCTGCGCCTCGCAAAGCTCGTCGTGCCCGATACACCGTTCGCCGTGCTGCCCAAGGCAGGACGCTGGTCGACGCGCTCCGCGGGCACGGAGCATTGGGTGAAGCCGCAACTGGTGGCGGAGGTGAGCTTCTCGGAGTGGACACCGGACGGCCACATCCGGCACGCCTCGTTCGTGGGCCTGCGGACCGACAAGCCGGCCAGCGCCATCACGCGCGAGGCGGCCGCGGTCACTCCGGGAGCAAAGCCGCGCAGGCCCTCCGGGGGCAAGGTGGGCACCGTGAAGGTGTCGAACCCGGAGCGGGTGATCGATCCGTCCACCGGGTTGAAGAAGCTCGATCTCGTGCGTTACTACGAAGGCATCGCCGAGTGGATGCTGCCGCATTTGAAGGGTCGCCCGGTGTCGCTGGTTCGCGGACCAGGCGGCGTCGGCGGGCAGTTGTTCTTTCAGAAGCACGACGACAAGCTGAGCATTCCCGGCATGCGCGCGCTCGATCCGGCGCTGTGGCCGGGCCACGGCGCGCTTCTGGAGGTGCCGACGAAGAACGCGCTCGTGAGCGCTGCGCAGATGAACGTCATCGAGTTCCATACCTGGAATTCCACGGCAAAGAGCCTCGACAAGCCCGACCGGATGGTGTTCGACCTCGATCCGGGCGAGGGCGTGAAGTGGCCGCAGACGCGGGAGGCGGCGCTTCTCACGCGTACGCTCCTGGCGGAACTGGGCCTGCAAAGCTGGCTCAAGACGAGCGGCGGCAAGGGCCTGCATGTCGTGGTGCCGCTCGCGCCCAGGCGCGACTACGAAACGGTCAAGGGTTTCTCCCAGGCCGTGGTGCAGCACCTGGCGCAGACAATTCCTTCGCGTTTCGTGGCCAGGAGTGGACCGGCCAACCGGGTCGGCAAGGTTTTTGCAGACTACCTGCGCAACGGGCAGGGGGCGACGACAGTGGCGGCGTTCTCTGCCCGGGCGCGGCCCGGCCTGGGGGTGTCGATGCCGGTTTCCTGGGACGAGTTGTCCGAGCTCAGGAGCGGCTCTCAGTGGACGATCGCCACCGCCCGGGAATACCTGTCGTTTCGCAAGCGCGATCCGTGGGCGGATTTCGGGAGCTCGAGGCAAACCCTGACGTCCGCGATGAAGACCCTTGGCTACAAGCCGAAGGCAAGCCTTTCGCAGTAAGCTGATTCACCAACCCGACCCGAGGTGCCGCCATGGCCGCTCGTTCCATCGCTTCCCTGTCGCTCAGCTTCGGCCTGGTGTCGATTCCGGTGAAGGTCTATTCGGCCACCGAGAGCAAGTCGGGGGTCAGCTTCAATCTGCTTCACTCCTGTGGCTCGCGGGTGAAGCAGCAATATTTCTGCATCAAGGAGAACATTCCCGTGGAGCGCTCCGAGCTGCTCAAGGGCTACGAGTTCGAAAAGGACCGATACGTGATGTTCACGCCGGCCGAACTCAAGGCACTCGAAGACACCGCTCAGCACACGGTGGACATCCTGTCGTTCATCCCGCTGCCGTCCGTCGACCCGATCTACTACGATAAGGCGTACTACCTGGCGCCCGACAAGCGGGGAGCCAAGCCCTATGGCCTGCTTCTCGAAGCCATGCGCGAAAGCGGGCGTTGCGCGCTGGCGCGTTGGGTCTGGAAGGGCAAGCAGTATGTCGTGCAGGTGCGCCCCGGCCATGAGGGGCTGGTGCTGCAGCAGTTGCTGTATGCCGATGAGGTGCGCTCGATGAAGGATCTGGACATCGAGCAGGTGACCATCAAGAAGCCGGAGCTGCAGCTCGCCCTGCAGTTGATCGACCAGATCTCGGCCGACGGCTATGATCCCGCGGCGTTCAAGGATGAGGAAAAGCAGCGCGTGCTGGAGGCGATCGACGAAAAAATCGCCGGCAAGGAAATCGTGGTGACCGAGGAGCCCGAGCCCGCTGGCGGCCAGATCATCGATCTCACAGAGGCGCTGCGGGCGAGCCTCGCTCCCGGGAAGCGGGCGACCAGGCAGGCTGCCGCGCCCGGTGCGGCCGGCGGTTCGCTCGACT